>ENA-UOWG01000304-UOWG01000304.1-activated-sludge-metagenome-genome-assembly--contig:-NODE-304-length-71513-cov-6.598142_pt1 | contig 71513 bp, 69 predicted proteins | sample MGYA00238147_ERZ761563 | MGnify/ENA primary metagenome ERZ761563 (study PRJEB28884, sample SAMN05720216) | anaerobic digester metagenome | isolation source: active sludge of municipal...
GGAAATGCTGAGCCAGGAAACTCCCCCGCCGAAGCTTCCGGTGAAGGGTTTTATGTTCAGGGTATGTGCCGAAAAATCATAGACCCCGGCTATAAGTTTGAGCACAAACAGACCGGCAAGGCCGATAATGAGGCCCGCTATCAGCCATCTTTTGCCGACAGCCGAAGTGATGCGTTCGTAAAAGTTCGTGCGGTATGCGAGTATCCCGGCAATGTACAGGACAATGTACGAGGAAAAATAGCAAAGCTGCATCCCCCAGAACATGGTACCCAGGGGAAAGACCAGCCTGATGAGGAAGGCCCCGACCGCGATGATCATGATCAGCGCGGTCAATGTACCGAAGGTCGTGCTGCCACGATCCGCCCCTGTGTTTGCGGTCCCCGGCCGGATGGTCTTCAGCAGCGCGTATATGATCGAAAAGATCAGGAGCGCCAACGCGAACCACATCGGCCCGATGCCGAGAAGGTGCATCCCGGCTGACATAAGGTATTTCCAATAAAATTCAAAAAAGCTAGACGCACCATACGTCCATGCCGGTGACGGTACTTCCACCCAGATTATGAAGGGGGTCACCGCCAGCAGATAGACCAGCGATGGCAGTCCCAGCCGCCTCCAGCGGTCCTTCAAAAAGCGGCCAAGGCCCTTTCTGTCAAGGGCACCCGGCGTAAAATAACCGGCCACCAGGAACAGCAGGCCCATGGAAAAACCCTGAACGAATGTTTGGAAAAGGCCGAAAAAGACCTGACCGAAAAATTCTTTTGCATGGTGCTCGTTGTAATACCACAGGCCAAGGTTGCTGTAGGTCACGGCAAGATGCAGCGAAATGACCAGCATGATGACCGCCACCCGCAGGTTGTCTATATAGTAATATCTGACCGTGCTTTTCATGGAAGCCATACAGGGCGGGCCCCGTGTAGATCATGGAAATAGAACATCGTAAACATAAGCAATTACACTATAGTAGGGAACATCACCGCCTGTCAAGATAATGCACTCATTTTGTCCGCATTCTTGCGATTGGTGAAAGATCCTTCGCCGGTCAATTTATTATATTGTGCATTGGAATAGAAACCATAAACGGTACAGGCCAAAGTCTGATTGCTGTATAGAAATGATGGGGCCGCCATATTTTCCGTCATACTCTCCATAATAGCCATTTTGGTGCTGATGGTCTTGAATATGGTTAATAAGAGGAAGATATCCGATTTCAGCATGTAAGGCCGGTCCGGAGGTTGTTTTACCGGAACAAATATTCTACTATTTTGATATATGAGTGCCTTCTTAATGCTGCCTTCGAAGCATCCGATGATCTTTGCCTTCTGGCTCGCCGTTTTCTTGGCCCTTATCGCATTCGTATGCTGGATGTTCAAAAGACTGCCCGGGAAGTCCGATCTTTCAAATATGAATAAGGTCGTTGAGCGCAAGACCACCACCAGCGAACTGGTGTTGTTCCTGCTTTGCGTGGTTTCACTCTACCCGATATATACCATTCTCAAATATTCCGGATTCGATGAATATCAGATCAGGAACCTCTTACTTGCATATGTTTTTGCGTTTTTCCTTGCGGCCCTGACTGCCGGTTATTGGTTCATGATGCGGCGCACCAGGAAAAGGATCGAGAACTGGCAGAGGGAATTTGAAAAACTATCCCTCGAAGAGCAGGCCAGTTGTCTTGAAGGGAAGCGCACGCCGTTCGACAGGTATATAGAGGAGCGGATCAGGCAAGGCGACCTCACTCGTGAACAATGGAATGAAATGGAATCTCAGGCACGCAGCCTTGGCTACTCACCGGAGATCGCCAGGCAAAACAGCATAAGAATGAGGAAGAAGGTCAAACGTCTTAGCCTCGCACTCATACTTTTTCTGATCGTCATGATAACAATATACGTTATTCGCGGGTTGTTTCCATAATTCAGGCACCCCGCACTTTAGCCGATCGGTCTTAATGACATTTTCCACAACTCCCGCATGCGGCAGCGACTTGAAAGGCCCTCTCGATAAAGATCGCCGCCCCCCTCGTCTGTTAGTCGATGGTTTTCCTGTTGCATATAGGCAGGGAGTTGGATAAGAATAGAGGAGCATCACTCAGTGGGGGAACAAATGATCGAAAAATACCTGATGATGGATTATCCAGCGTTGTAAAGGAGAGACCGGATGAGACCGCGAATCAATATGATCACGTTGGGTGTCGGGGACATGGACAGGGCGATCCGATTCTACGCGGATGGGCTTGGCTTGCCCCGCATGCCTTTCGAGGGGGACGCCGCCTTTTTCATGCTGAACGGTTCATGGCTTTCGCTGTATCCGTGGGATGCCCTCGCTGAGGACGCCGTCGTCGCTCCCGATGGTACGGGCTTTCGGGGGGTCACGCTGGCGCATGTTGTATCGAGCAAGAAAGAGGTCAGGGACGTTCTCGACCGGGCCGTGAAGTCAGGCGGCAGACTTGTCAAGCCCGCACAGGATGTGTTCTGGGGTGGTTATTCCGGATACTTTGCCGATCCCGACGGGCATTTGTGGGAAGTGGCCTGGAATCCCCATTTCTGGCCGGGCCCTCAAGATGATAATAAACCATAACGGGCAGTTGCCCCCTGGCCTGTTGATGCGGCCGGCTGGTTACTGTGGCGGTGCAGTAGGGGTGGGGGTTGTTCATGCAATGAAAAGAGCGGTAAATATTTTTATCATTTACTCTTCTCGTGGTCTTTTGCTATCAAACGGGTAGACCCGGGGTCTTTCTAGTGGTGTAGCATGGTGATAACGAGACAGGCTTCGCGTATCAAGAAAATAAGATCATCGGAGGAGAACAAGATCATGCGTAGAGAACTCATTGCCGTATTGCTGGTCATCTGCACGGGCATCGTGCTGCTCACATCAGGCGCGGCCGGGGCTGCCGAAGGGAACACTCGCTCCGAATATAAACAGACCATATCCACGGCGCGTGAGGCCATCTGGAAGGCGATCACTTCGGGACAGGGCAGCGGGGCGACCGTTGCCGTCATGGACCGGGGGGAGATCGTCTATTCTGAGGGTATCGGCGTTGCAGACCGGGCACGCAACAGGCCCGTCGACAGGAATACACGTTTCAACATCGGTTCAACGAGCAAGATGTTCGCTGCCGTTGCCGTTCTGCTTCTTGTCGATGAAGGCAAAGTGTCGCTGGACGAAAGCGTGGTGAAGTATATCACCGAGTTCAAAATGAAAGATGAGCGCTACAAGAAGATCACCGTCAGGATGCTCTTCAACCATTCATCCGGCTTGCCCGGTACGAGCTCTTATACCGGATATAAACCTGATCCCCGAATGCACAGGATCTTGCTCGATACCCTGAAAGACGGCCGTCTCAAGCATGACCCCGGCGCCATGTCGATATACTGCAACGACGGCTTCACCCTGGCCGAGATCATTGTTGAGAATGTGTCCGGCAAAAAGTATCTCGATTTTCTCGCGGAGCGGGTCTTCGCCCCCCTCGGGATGAAGAACACGTCGGCCAGCGTGGGTGAGATAAGCGAAGCGAACATCGCCGAACACTACGATACGAAAACGGGAAAGAAGTACCCGCGCGAAGCCGCCTCCATCTATGCCGCGGGCGGGCTTTCATCGACCGCCGAGGACATGTGCCGCTTCGGCGACAGCTTTTCTTCCGGGGGAAAGAGGATACTCTCCGATGCTTCGATAAAAGAGATCCTCTCGCCCCAGCCGACCCGGTTTTCCGACAAACTCAGAGGCCCCCAGATGCTCGGCCAGTTCGGCTGGGAATATTCCAGTCTCGCCAGTTACCGTGAGAAGGGTATCCAGGTGCTGGGCAAGGGCGGCAACACGGAATCCTACAGCGCCAACCTGCAGATAGTCCCCGGGGAGAGGATAGTCATCGCCCTTTGTATATCAGGGCATGCAAGCGGCGAATCGTTAACGCGCCCGATCCTCGATGCGCTCATGAAGGATAAAAAGCTCGTGAAAGAAAAGGCCAGGACGGTAAAAAAGCCGGCCGATCCCCGGCCGATCCCCGGCGACATGCTGAAGTACGCCGGATATTACGTCAATGAAGAGATGCCGGTCAAAGTCTCCTTTGACAGGAAAAAGAAGACAATGACCATTTCTTCCGTGGCAAAAGACAGGTCTGACGGTGTGAACTCGAAGCTTCCCATAAGCTTGATATACAATGACGGCTATTTCCACAATAATGAGATGGACCTCCATTGCTACTTCACGACCGTTGACGGCGAGGCCTATATAGTAATACACGGGTCGACCCCTTATGAGGTCGAAGTTCTGTTATTCCAGAAGCTTAAAACGATCAAAGAGCCGAAACAGCTTAAAGAGAACATGCAAAAAAAGGTCTGGCTCATGAGGAACGCCCCCGCCTATCTTGAGGTGTCCGCACAGGACCCCGGGCTGGTCACGGCCTCCTCTGTTTACAAGGAATTGCCCGGTTATGTGGACATAGGAGGCATGAAAAAGATAGAAGGGGCCGACCGTGCCGGTATTGCCGCGACCGCGTTTCGTGACCAGGCGGAGCTTTTGCTTTTTATAAAGGACGGCAGGACCTGGTCAAAGATGGCGAATTACCTGTTTTCAACCGATGACGGCATCGAAAAGGTCAAAGAGGGCACCATGAGCGTGAAGATCGGCAGCGGCAACTGCAACGAATGGCTCAAGGTCGAAAAAGACGTTCTTCTGAACTTCGAGAAACCGAAGGACGGAAGGGTCATTGTCTTGACCCCTGAGGAGGTGTTATTCGACAGCATCGTCGATTCAGATGAAACATGCGCCCCGGAGGGAAGTTATGTTTTCTTTGCCGGAAGCGCGGGTGATATATTCAGGGTTTATGTTAAATAGCGGGACGGGGGATCGGGGCGGGGCCCATCCCCCGTCCGGCAGATCGGTTCAATGCGTGAACCATTGCGGCTCTCTGAACCACTGCGTGCTCTTTTGTATGCGGTTCGTGTAGTTCGTGATGAATTTCTTTTTTAACCGCGTTGTGATCTTCTGGAACTCAATGTTTTTGACGAGGCGGCCGATGTCCTCCGGATCCTTGAAGGTAAACTCAAGGATGATATCGCAAAACCCTCCAAGGACGACGTTCCAGCAATTGGTCACGGTGAGATAAGGTATCTTTTCCATTTCAGGCAGGTATTCATCGGTAAAAAAGCTTTCGTATGCCTCTTTCACTTCGGGTTTCAGGTTGTAGTATTGGTTGAACTTCCAGACGCTTTTCTGTACGGGATATTTTCCAGCCTTAACGGTCCCCTGAGGTTCCAGCACGGTGCTGTTGAAGTTTGTTACATATTTTCTCAGCTTCAACGCGAGGTCCCTGAAATCCCTGCCGGTTATGATACGGGAGATCTCGTCGAGGCTTTCCGCAGAGAAGACGGCGATGGACCTGGGGCCGAATCCGATCTCGACATAATAGCCGCCGACGGGAACGAACCCAAGGGTCCCTATGGCCGGAAGATATGTGTTGTTGATAAACCCCGCGTATTCGTCCTCTCTGCCCTCAATCACGTCCCAATACTGGATGAACAGAAGTGACATACAAAAGCCCTCCTTCGTTTGTGGGTTGCAATGATGCGTAAGGTGCAGACAGTTTCAACCGTTTCAGCAGTTCAAGGCTTTAAGTCTTCCCAGCCTTTCCGGTAGAAACGGCTGAAACGGTTCACAAACACTGAAACATTGAAACTGTTTTTTCCGGGTCAGTGCAGTTCACGCAACCTGCTGATGGCCCCGCGCTCGTCCGGCCAGAAGACGTCATAAGAAGTCCCCTGCCGTTTCATTTCCTGTTCGAACCTGTCAAAATCCGTTTTGGCCTGAGCGTTGCGGCCCATGTCCAGGTAGACCCACGCTCGGCGGAAGTAAACGGTTGAATACGGCCTTGCCTGCAGGGCCTTTTCACAGTGTTCAAGCGCCTTGTTGAATTCGCCGCGCCGCCGAAAAAGGTCGGCATAATGCTGTAATACCCATGGCAGATAGTCCGCCCACTTCTCGCCCGCGGCGAGCGCGATAGCGGCCTGGTGGTCCTTTTCAGCGGATTCGTACTGTCCCACAACGCCTCGCAGGTAGCCCCTGAGGCTGTATGCCGGCCCATACTTTGGATTCAGCTCGATGCTCTTCGAAAAGTCATCGATCCCGTTGATGTTGTTGCCAAGGAACCCGTGCACAGAGCCGCGCCTGAAGTAAGCGAAGGAGAGCTGGGTGCTCGTCAGGTCGCTGGCCCGGATCGCCTGACCGTAAGCTTCCAGGGCCGCGTTGCGATTGCCGGCCTTCTCGGCCTCCTGTCCTTTTCTGATGAGATCGACCCCGCCCGCCAGGCAGGGCACAGTGATGAGAATGGCCGCCAATCCCGCGATAATGCTATTCAGGTATCTTGATCCCATTATGCCGCCCTCCTTGCGCATGGTATATTTCAAAGTCCTTCGTCATTATAAATAATAGCACAAGAGCGCGTACCGTGCTGAACTAATGGAAGACCATCAGGTTTCACAGTATCACTTTTCGCTTTCAATTTCAAAAAGGGCCGCGCAAGGCAGCCGGTGCCGGCAGTTTTTTATTGAAGATCGGCAGGAATTTGTATAAGAATAAAAAGCGGCACGGGGCGCGGCAGAACGCATGCACCCGGGTCGCTACATGAAAAAAGAGAGGCAAAGGATAGGCAGGGCCGACAGGACAGGCGAATGACTTTTTTGATTGACCAATGAAACGATAAAAATGCGATTGGCGCATAGAATGTCTGGTAAAGGATCGAGATGCCGGTAAAGGACACTTTCAAACACAAAACTCTCTGGGGCGGTGTGGGGTTTTCATGCGGTTTCTGCCGGCATCGAGCCAATGATAAGGAATGGCCAAATGTAAGGCGTGACTACAAATGTGCCTTGCATAACGTATCGCTGGCGGTGGAACTGAATTCGAGCGGCTATATTGAAGGTGAGTGGTTCTGCAGGGACTTTGAGGACAACGGCAATTCATACCCACCCGCCTTGAGGCACCTTGCAGAAATCCACGGGACATTGCCGGAAAATATGCTTTTCGGATTCGATGGCACGGACGGATACTTACGGGAAATCCCCTTTTCGGAGCTCGAAAAGTACCGGTGAAAGGAGTGGCGAACAAACCTTTGCAACATTGTCCAGGTTTCGGCCGCTCACACGGGACCCGATATATTACCCTTTTTTATTATTGTTGTCTGCCATGTTGCACACGTGTACCGTAGCCCCCTCACAGGCAGATTGATCATCACAAAGGGATATATTTGCCAAACACGGTTTTGTGTTTTGGAAAATTAAGAAGTACGAATGGATAGGAGCAGTCAGGCCCTGCAGGTACATCAGGACTGTTGGCCGCATAACAAAAGCTTATTCTTCTTTTGTTTTTTCGCCTCAGGATCGAAATTGGCCCTGGCGTTCGAATCGATCCATTCATCGATAAGGTGCTTGGGAAAGACCCATTTTCCGCCCAGTTTGGTGCCGGGGATACGCCGGTCTCTGGCAAGCCTGTAAATATTTTTTTCGTGGACTCCAAGGTAGCGGGCCACCTCTTTAGTGCTCATTATCTTTCTTTGCATACATTTACCCCTCGGTTAAGCGGTTAGTAGCTGATGATCTTCGTATCTTTCTTAAAGAGGGCCCCCATAACTATGTCCGGAGTCCCCACCATGACTCCCTCGATAAGGTCGCTTTTGTTCAGGCCCATATCTTTCATACAGGAGCCGCCTGCGATTACCGTTGCTCCGGCTTTCATGAAAAGCAACAACTCTTTCTTCAGTGTCGTCCCATTCACTGGATACTCGTTTCTTTCTACTGCCGCTTTGATAGAATCCACACGCAGCAGCATTGTTACCGCATGTCCCCGCTTGACTGCTACAGTGCCTATACGAATGGCTGCATTGAATGTCGCAACGTTATCTGTGGACATGGTTATGACAAGGCTGTCCATTGGTTCTTTGGGATGATCGGCGGCCGATGCCTGCAATACCAGACACGTGGTTAATAGTAATGCTGTCAGGATTAATAAAGATTTCAGTTTCACAGTTATCCTCCTCGCTGAACATCGAACTGTGCGGACCACACCGGTTTGGCTATCCGAACTACGTTAGATATAATCATATATAACGCATAATAATATGAAGACAGGCATAAGAAGTCAATAAAAATAATAAAATTATCAAAAACGGAAATGACTCACAGACCGGACGTCCATAAAAAAACAGCCCGTAATGATTATTGGCGGCAGATCCCTTGTTTTTTTATCAAGCTGTAAGTGAATCGTTTTTTTTCACCAGGGCAGCAATATAGTATTTTTATTGCATAGCGTTGATCCCCGTTGGCTGTTTTCACCCAAGATCGGTTTCAAGACTGCCCATAAAACAATGATCCCGTAACCGTCGGTGTGCTTCAAACATGAACCAATGGGGCCATGCATTAGAGGACGTTCTGAGGCAGGTAATTATTGTACCTGCCGAGAGAGTTGCCAGGCCCATGTCCGGGAGTATGCCGTTGAATGCGGCTTATTTCCGTATTTCGAGGATCTCTCCCACCGGTTCGTAGCTTTCCACTCTCACTTCCTGGTATACCTGCCAGTGCATGCTGTCGCCGGAAAGAACGACCAGGGCCTTCGCCCAGCCCTGGCCGGTGAACCCGCCTTCGTAATACAGGTCCGCGAGGTTTCCCGTGACACGGCCCTTGACATCTATTTTCCCCCAGACCTTCCGCCCGCAGTCGTAGACGCCTTCAATGTGGCCGGATATCGATGGTCCGTCGCGGTTCAAATTGACCGTGAACCAGCTGCCGCCCCCGGCTATCATGCAATAGGGAGAGTCGGAGACGGGATAGTCCTTTTCCGCAGTCACCGAAGGAGGGATCGGTCTTGTGTGCTTGTCCAGGATGCCGGTGATCTCCGTGATCCGATCCGAATATGCCCGGGTGATGCAGTCGAGGTTGCCGCACTTCGAGCGGACGTTCCTGATCCAGTTTGCCTGCTGCTCCCTCGTTCTTTTATTCAGCTGCGTGAACCGTAAAGACAGCTTGTACAACCCCGCCAGTTTTGCGTCGAGGGTGGCTGTGTTTTCATTACCGCACACAAGCTTCTCGATCCTGGACACGGCGCGCCCACAGTCAAAACCTGCGATGGGTTCTCCGCGAACCGAAAGAACCGGGTAAAGCAGTAAAAAAAACATCACCAGAAGCTTAATGGTCTTGTCCGGTTTCAATATAAATTTGATTATATTATCATGCCGCGCGTTTTGAAAGTTATTTTGATGATATATCTTTTCGATGCCTCACCCCGTTGAATCTCATTGACATTTCCCGGGTTCGATATCACAATGGAATAAATAAACAGTCAGTTGGACAACGAGCGCACAAAGGTTTTTGACCAGGGCCCGTTATGTTTCATAACGACTTGGGTTTTGCCGATATCGTGGGACTGGCAGAAGGTATTGACAAAAGGGAGGCACATGCGGGACGCACAGGTTTCCGGGTTTTTGGACAGCAGGGCGCAACCCGTTCCTCCCGATGAAAGAATGTCCTGTCCGCAGGAAGGTTCCATGCGTCACCTGCGGGTCCTTTATGCTGCCTTTGATGCCTATCCGGGCCTCAAGGGGGCGCAGGCACACATCAGGGCAAATCTGCGCGCGCTGACTGACGGCGGCGGCCGGGCGACCCTCCTGTGTCTGGGACCGGGCGGCAGCTTCCGGGACCCGGACAGCGGCGCCATGGTGTATGCATTCGCAGCGGGCGAACAGAACATGCTGCGCCGGAGCGAACTGTTCGGCAGATTCCTGACCGCAATGGCGGACACGATGATCGCCTGCCCTCCCCCGATCATCCATTTCCGCGATATCTGGAGCGGGATGCCGTTTCTTTCCCACGAAATCTCAAGGCAAAGCAAACTGGTGTTTGAGGTCAACGGCCTGCCCTCGGTGGAGCTGCCGAGTCACTACCCGCGGCTGGCGGGCAACACTCCCCTGTTGTCCCGGCTCCGCGGGATGGAAGATGAATGCCTGACCCGATGTGACAGGGTGATTACGGTCTGCCGCCGCACGGCAAGCTACCTGGCACGGCGCGGATGTGACGAGGGAAAGATCACAGTCATACCCAATGCAGCCGGTCCTTTCTTGTCCAGCGAAACACTCCATGAGGAAACGGCCCTTTTAAAAGGAACCGTTCCGGAAGGCAGAAAGGTCATTCTCTATGTCGGCACCCTGGCTCCATGGCAGGGGTTGTATATCCTTCTGGATGCGATATCTCACCTTGGCCATCGAAACGACTTTTCGCTCGTCGTGGCCGCCTCGAACAAAAAAGGGGTTGCCCGGTTCAGAAAACAGGTCGCGGCCAGGGGCATGGGCGAACGGGTGACCGTATTGAGCGGGGTCCGTTACCGCGAGATGCCTTCCCTTTACAGGCAGGCATATCTTTCCGTGGCCCCGCTGGCACGGGGAGCGCGCAACGAACTGCAGGGATGCTGTCCGCTGAAAATAATCGAATCAATGGCCTGCGGTACCCCTGTCGTAGCGTCCGATCTGCCGGCCGTACGGGAACTGGTCTGCTCCCGGGATGATGGTGTGCTGGTCCCGCCTGGTTCCCCGCGGGCGCTGGCGGGTGCCCTGGATCAGTTGATGGATGACGAGGTTTTGCGCGACAGGCTGGCGCGGGGGGCACACGTGAAGGCACGACAGGTTTTCACGGCCGGGCTGCTTGCGCAGCGGCTTGGCGAGGTATATACTTTGCTGCTGGAAGGGGGAAAAGAGTGAAAGATCCGATCGGGGAAGGAAAAGAGTTGTACAGCGCCGGCCGGCTGCACGGCGAATGGCCAGCGGATGAACTGCTTGCAAGGATCGAAACCATGAGGGTATTCAGGGAGTCCCTGCCGGTTAAGAAAAGGAAGATGAGGCGCTTGCTGATCGCCGGCATAGTTGCGGCAATCGTTTTTGCCATTCTGTGCGCCGCGCTGCCGGGCGCGGCAGGTGGTCTTTGCGTGATAGGTTTGATCGCCGGCATAGTTTTGTTCATTGTTTCCATCGTGATGCTCATCAAGCTGGGTGTTAAGGCCTACGACGAGGACGCCGCCACCGTGCTCGGCGCCATCGCCCGGTGCATCGGACCCGATCTGGCAAAGGGTTCCCGGTTCAAGGTGAGCGCGAGTCTCAAGCCGCCCACGGCATCCGATCTCCTGGTGAAGAAGGGAGATGAATACTCAACCGATAAATACCCGAAATGCCATGACAAGTTCTACAAGCGGGAGATCATGAACCTGGAATGCCGCCTCTCTGACAAGACCAGGCTTCAGGCGGACATAGTGGAACATACGATCGAGAAGGTGCTTTCAAAGAAAAATGCGCGCGGGAAGTGGAAAACGAAGAAAAAATACCGGAGAAAGGTCGGATTCAGGGTGCGCCTGCAGCTGGACAGCAGCTGCAGCCGGATGACGGGCGCATTCAAGCTGCCCCCCGAAACGTCGGTCCGGGTCCGTCAGCATCCGCGCGGTGCCCTGGTCTTTCTCTCGTTGAGGAAAAGCTTTACCGATAAGCAGCGCCTGAATGCACAGCCGCTTCTGGCGGTCCTCGCCGGGGCCTACCAGGCGTTTACCCCGGTGCAGCAGAACAACCCGACCCCCTCCGGAGGTGTACAATGACCCAATGTGCTCAACGGACAGGTTTTTTAACCTTTACCATGTGTGGGGAGCCCGCCGTGGCTGTCTGTGCCAACTGCGGAAAGCCGATCTGCGCGAACCACCTCCAGGGCGATCTCTCGGGACCGCGCTGCCCCGATTGCGCCGTGATCGGGCTTGACCCTGATGAGGCTTCACGGCGCGGCCTTGATTCCTCTTATCACAGGTGGTCCTCGAGCCACTACACCGACACGGGTACATATACCCCGTCTGATTACGATAATTTTGATTCAGGCGGCGGGGAGATGGCCGGGGGAGGTGCCGGTGACGATTGGGACGACAGCGGTGATGTCGACGATTCCGATTCCGGTTCGGATTCCGATTCCGATGGAGAAGGCGGCGGTTTTCAGGACAGTTGAGAAAAATGGTCCCCATCATCTGGATCACCGAGCGCCACAACCCGAACAGCGGAGGGATGGCAGTTTCCTCCACCCGGCTGGTGAACGCCCTGCAGGACAGGGGGCACTGCGTCACCGTGCTGCACCTGGCAAAGAGGCCTTCAAACGACGACGACACTTCTTTCCACTTTCAGGACCTTGAGGGGCAATGGAATGCTGCATTGGGCAATGGCGATCTGGAGAGGCTCTTCTTCCTGAAGCGCCGCAGTATGGAAGGCTGCCTGCTGGTCGGTTTCGGCGGCGGCATACCGGGCTACCTGGCCTCGCTGTGGGGAAAGTGGCTCGGGGTTCCGTGCGTTGCCATGTTCCGCGGCAACGACCTTGACCGGCTCAGCCATGATCCGGGCCAGGGGTGGATGGTGCACCGGACCATAAGGCAGGCCGATCTCGTCTGTGCGGTTTCCAGCGAGATGCGTTCCAGAATAGCGGGCATGCGGGAAGGGCCGGTCCTGTTCACTCCTGTCGGCATTATCCCGGATGAGTGGACAATCTTTCCGTCCGACCATGAAGCCGCTGCCGCGATACGCACCAGGCATGCCCCTGACGGCCGCCCTCTGATCGGGATCTTTGGCCAGCTCAAGTATAAAAAGGGACTGTCTGTTGCTATTGATGTTTTCCACAACTATGGTATGGGCACGCACGCCCGGCTTCTTACCGTGGGGGACATGCCGGATGATGAACGGGTGAAGATTAAAGGAGCCTGTTCCTGGTTTTGGAGCGAGGAGCCGTTTGTTCCACGTAAGGCCTTGATCCCTTATTACCTGGCCTGTGATGTTGTCTTTATCCCTTCCCTTTATGATGGTATGCCCAATGTCCTTTTGGAGGCCATGGCGTGCGGACTGCCGGTGGTGGGCAGCCGGGCGGGGGGTATACCGGATGTCATAAGCGACGGAACAGACGGATTTCTGTTCGATGCCGGAGATGGCGTTGGAGCAGCGGATACCCTGTCCCGGGTGCTCTCGTATCTTCCCGGGGCACGACACCGGATCGGAGAAGCGGCCCGCAAGACCGTGACGACACGGTTCACCGGCGTCCACGAGGCTGATATACTGGAGTCCGCCTTGCTTCAACTGGCGGAAGGGTAGGATGGATTTCGCTGCTGCCATCAGTTCCGATCCGGCCAGTCTTGAAGCGCTTGCGCGCCTTGGTGCCGAGCCGAGCCCCGACCTGCCGGTCCTTACCGTGAAGGTCAAACTGCTCTGGCACTGCAACCTCTCCTGTGTTTTCTGCCGGCTTCCCGAACCTTGCGGTGTAATGTCCCGAGATACATCCCTGGCCCTCGGTCGGGAGCTTGCGGCACAGGGCCTGCGAAAGGTGCATTTTTCCGGCGGAGAGGTCCTTCTGCACCCTGATTGTTTTGCCATCTTTGCAGATTGGGCAGGGCTTGGCATACAGGTAAATCTGACGAGCAACGGCTTTCTCATGGGCAAGGAGGAGGTGCGGTCACTGGAGGTATCGGGGGTCCACTCCGTCTCGCTTTCGATCGACTCCGCCGACCGTAAGGTCCACGACAAATTGCGGGGTAAAAAGGGCTCCCAAAAAGCCGTGGTCCGGGCGGCGCAGCGTATAGCTGAAAGAGGCAGGACCAGGCTGCGCATCAATACGGTTGTGACCTCCCGCAATATTCAAGGGCTTGCCGAAATGAGAGAGTTCGTTCGCGGGCTGGGCGCCAGCGTTTCCTGGAAGTTAATCCCCGTTGACCCGTTCACGTCCGGCCTGCTTCCCTCAGCCGCGGAAGTGGAAAAGGCGGCGGCGCATACCCTCCAGTGGGAGGAACTGGAGGACCGTACGCCCTTCGGCAGTAACCCCGGCCACTATCGTGAAACAGCGGCGGGCAGGCACGGTTTTCGCAGGAACACCTGTTATGCGCCCTGGTTCAACCTGTTCTTCGCCCCGGAAGGTGCCTGCTATCCATGCTGCATGGCGCGCGGAACGACAAAGCCCCTCGGAAGATATCCCGAACTGTCGGTACGGCAGGTCCTGCAGGGTGGGCCTATGCGTGAGTTCAGATCGCTTATGGCATCGGGAGGGCGCCTTGATGCATGTACCCGATGCGACGATTTCCTGGCCGAAGGAAGGGCCATTGAAAGACTTCTTGACGGTATGGACAGGACATGATCCTTTACTATGCACTTGGCGGGGGGCTGGGCCATATCTCCCGCTCTTTCGCACTCATAGCGCATGCCCCGAAACCGCTTCAGCCCCGTATACGCCTGCTCGTTTCCAGCAAGAGCGCATACGTGGCCCGTCCCCATTCCCCGTGCCCTGTTGACGAGGTGCCGCGGTGGGCAATGACAGGCAAAGGGCGCTATCCGCAGTTCCTTGCCGATCATTTCAGGCAACACGGCTTTTCATGCATCGTGATAGACACATTTCCCTTTGGTCTGCTGGGGGAGTTGAAACATGTGGCGCCGGAGCTTCCCCGCGTGCTGGTGGGTCGTTACCTGCGATGGGGTGCATACATCGGCCGGTGCGGAGAAACGGACGATGCGGTCTGGCCGCAGGTTGCGGTCATGATAGAGCAGCAGGAGGACGAGTATCTGGAGCAGATGGAACGCAACGGCCGTGTCATCAACGCCCCATGGCCGATATCGCTTGCGCGGCTGGCAGATGCAGAAGGCCCTGCGGGAAAACCTGCCTGCTGTGTAGTCCACAGCGGGACACCGTCAGAAACGCGCCGGTTGATGTCCGCAGCGCGAAATATTATGTCCGGGCACAGGATAGCCGGCCCTCCGGAATTGTTCACGCCGGAAAAAGGCCTGTTTCCCTTGGAGCGTCACGTGCTGCGTTTCAGCGATATAGTTACGGGGGCAGGGTATGGCAGCTGCGCTGCCGCGGCGGTGTTGAACGGCCGGATACGGTATCACCTGCATCCTTTCCGCAGGAGGTTCGATGACCAGACGCTCAGGCTGCGGCGCCTGCAGGAAGGGAGGTGGGGCAACTACCTGTCGGGCGATGCCTCAACCGTTGCGGAGATCCTCTGGAACAACGTCACAGCTTTTTTGAAATGAATTCCCTGAACCATTCAACCTCCCGTTCCAGGCCTTCATAAAGACCCGTGGAAGGCTGATAGCCCAGGAGGCTGCGTGCCTTGCCTATGTTTGCCCGTGTCCTGATCTGATCGCCCGCCCTTTCAGCTATTGTGTTAATGCTGATCTTTTTACCCAGGATCTTCTCAACCATCATGATCCCTTCCGCCGTGGAAACGGCCGTTTCGGACCCTATGTTGAAGATCTCCCCGGGGCATCTGTCAATATTGTCAACGACCAGGGTGAGCCCGAGGACTGCGTCGTCGACATAGGTATAGCTCCGCATGTGCTCCGCGCTTGTGCGGAACAGGTTGAACGGTTTGTTTTCAAGCGCGCAGCGTATTAGCTGGAAGTAAAGCTTGTCGGGCCTTTCACGGGGACCGTATACGGAGAACAGTCTCACGGAACATCCCGGAAGGTTATTATTTCGCGTCCGTGCGAGCACGAGTTGTTCCGCCGCAAGCTTGGTCACCCCGTAAACAGATACGGGTTTGGGCTCGGAAGTTTCAGATCCGCCGGCGTTGGCACCGTAGACCGATGAAGACGAAACATACACCAGTATTTTGAGAGAGGGAGAATGCTTCACGCTCTCCAGCAGATTATGGGTTGCAAGAACATTGTTCTTCCAGTATTCGGTGAAATGCACATCCGGTGAAATGCTTGGCTGGGCGGCGAGGTGAAAGACGATATCCATTCCCTGAACGGCATGGGATATATCATCTTTTGCCAGATCGAGCTGCCGGACTTTTATCCCTTTGCCTGAAAGGGCCTTCAGGTTGTCTTTCTTCAGCGAGCGTGCGTAGAAATCCGTCAGGCAATCGAGGCCCTCGACATCATGGCCCAGAAACGAGATCCTTTCCGCAAGATGAGAACCAATAAAGCCGGCCGCTCCTGTTACAAGTATTCTCATGTAATTATAGTCTTCTCAGTTTTGGGGGAATTGCCGATTCTTTCACTTTTAGCTGGCACAGCAGAAAACCTATGAAATAACCGCCATTGTGTCAAGATTTTTCTTGAGCGCTTTTTTAGCGGGATTTCCAGAAATCGGCTTGTTCTCAAACTTGACAACCATGAAGTCACGGCTATACTTCCATAAAGGGCTGTATTTTGACCCTTTTCGACAGATAACGATTTAGCATTGGCCTTTATATGATCTGCCCGGCTCCCACCGGACGCTCATAAAAGTCAGCAGGCTGCAGTGGCAGATAAATGCCGGAGGGACACATGAAAAACATAACATGCCTTCAAGCCGGAAAATTTGTATGGATATTGCCGATAATCCTTTTAATTGTTTCTCTGGGCGGATGCGTCGTGCATTATGAAAAGCCCGGGCAAACCCAGGCGGAATTCGATAGAGACAAGAGATACTGCGAAGGAGTTGCCGAACAGGAATATGTACGAAGGGGAACAAGAGTCTGTGACGAAGTCGATCGCTGCCTGATCTCAAAAGGCTGGAAAAGAAGCCAGTAAAAGCACCAGTAAAAGCAACCAGGCAGCCCGACTTTATATTGTATAAAGGATCACGGGGTCTTGTCCTGTTTAAGGCAGGGTTTGAGTCCTTCTGCCGGGCGGATATGGATGTCCCGCTGGGGAAAGGCTATCTCTACATTGTTTTCCTTGAATGTTTTTTCTATCTCAAACCTGATGTCGGAGGAAATCTTGTCCCGTGTCTGGACGGGGCGCATTATCCAGAACCTCAGGCGAAACGCGAGGGCGTTTTCGCCAAAGTCCCAAAAAAGAACATAGGGTGGAGGTTCTTTCAGTACCCCGGGATGTGAAACCGCGCACCTGATAAGAAGCTCTTTCACCAGGTCCGTGTCAGAGCCGTAGGCAACACCCACGGCTATCTCGGCCCTTCCCCTGGGATCGCGGTAAGTCCAGTTGACTATATTTTTGTAAATAAGGTCCGAGTTGGGGATGAAGATCGTTGAATCGTCATTTGTCTGCATTATGGTGTTGCGGATATTTATCCTGGTTACCGTTCCCCGGACGTTCTCGAGCTGGATCTCGTCACCGGGATGGATCGACCTGCCAAAAAGAAGTATGAGACCGCTGAAGGAGTTCTTTATCAGGTCCTGGAGCCCGAAACCGGCACCGATCGACAATCCGCCGGCAACGATTGTCAGATGGGTAACGCTCACCCCGATCAGTTTCAGTGAAAGCAGAATGTATAAGGACCAGATCACGTATGATGATATGGAATGAAGGGATCTTACAACCCCTTCTGTTACCGCCTCCTTTCCGGCCCGCCCGGCGATGAACGTGATGAGGGCGTTGACAAGAACAATAAAAGACCGCGTTATGAAGAGGATGGCGACGATAATGATCACCATGGACAGGTTGAGCGAAAGATACCCTATGATCACGCGCCACTGTATGATCCTGCTTACGAGAGGCATGCCGCCGATATAGAGTGTTATCCACAGCGTGGTGACAGCGAAAAGCCCGAGGAAGATCATTGGGAAAGCGACGCCTTCGGCGAGCCTGCTCGTGGGGGTCGCGCCATTCTTCCCGAGGGCACGGATCTTTCTCAGGCATCCTGCCAGACCGGCACCCAGTTCGATGTTCATCGCTATGGCGAACCAGACCGTTGCCGCGAGCACCGAAAGGTTGCCCCATCCGGAAAAGGTGACGATGGCGAGCGTGAACGACAGCCAGGCGGTTATGGTGTGCAGTTTCCTGTCCAGCGCATGCTGGTCCTTTTTCTGGAGGACATACGAACAGATCCCGGCGAGGATGAACAGAAAAGCGAACAGGGGCGCGCATACGATCATTGGCATGTGAAACAGCTGGGCCATTATCCCTGCTGCGAATATTACCCAGAATTGCCACAGGGGGTTATGTTTGAAGGCCGCGGGATCACTTGCCGACAACCGGCGGAGATTCCATCCAAGCGTGACCAGTCCGCCGGCCAAAAGGATCTCTGCCGGGAAGCTCAGCGTGCTCAACGGGCCGAGATCCGTGGCGGAGCTTATTATCATAAAGGGTACCCCGAAGGCCAAGCAGAAGCAGAAAGAGAGGAAGCGCTTCACCACCGGCACCTGAGGAAATTTTCTCCCCAGGTGTACCATGACCAGCAGGAGCGCCGCGAGTATCGCAATGCTGAATATGGCCCCTTTTGAAAGGGCACTCAAAACGGCGCTCTTGTTTTCGCTGTAAGGGATGAGAAAATACGTGCTGAAGGCTGCCCAGTTTTTCAGCCATTCATGCGATGTTTGCCAGGCTTCTGACGTGAAGAAATTGGGAGAGGACTGCGCAATGAAATATTTTTTCCAGGCCAGCCTGAGATCGTTCTCGATGGAGGCCCTTCTCGGTTCGAGCCTTACGATCAATTGCTCCACCGTGTTGGGGATGATATAGATGATGCTCTCTGCTTTTTCCAGGAGGGCTATGGTCTCTTTTATATCCGCCACGTATCGCGTGATGGTCTCACTTGCTTCAGGGATCGATTTGTCCGATGCCAGATGCTCGTATTCGCCCAGATGGCCCCGCAATGTCGTTTTCAGGTTTTTGATATATTCAATCTCTTCTCTGACAGGCGCTGTCAGGGCCAGCCCCTGGTCCTGTATCATTTTCATCTGCCAGAGAATGTCCCGCATTTCAATGGGGCTGCCTTCTTCCAGGTTGCGCCTTATGGAAAGCCGAAGCAGTTCCTGATTGAGCTGCTGTGTTTTCCTGCTGATCCTGTCGATGCGTTGCGGTTGCGCCTCGATGAATGCTTTTCCTTCCCGCTGCAATATTTCAAGGGATGTCCTCTCTTTTCTGATCATCTCCGCCCAGGAGGAGCCTTTTTCCTGGGCTGACACGCCGCTGACGGCCGCAAGGCCGGTCAAAAAAAAGACGATGGCAATTGAGAGCAAGGGTACGCGGAGTTTAAAGAAAGAGCGGGTATATTTCATTATAATGTCTGTGTTCATACAATTACATACTGCACTGTTCTTTTCAAGGCAAATTAAGAATATCCTCTTGCATATCGGTAAAGATTTGGATAAGAATAGGGAGGCAGCACGGGGCGGGGAAACCAACTACACGTGAAAAACGCAACAGTTTCGGCTCCTGAAAAACTGTATGAGATCTTAAGGAGGCCAATATGCTTTGCTCGCAATGCGGTACTGATAACCTGGAAATAGCACAATTCTGTCTTTCCTGCGGGTCCCGTCTGAAAGCGGGCGGCTTCCCTGACCGGCCGGCAGCGGTTGTAATTCATGCCGGTTTCTGGAGGAGATTTGCAGCTATCTTGATCGATACGGTCATTCTGGTTTTAGCCGTATTGATCATCAGCATAATTCTGGGATCAATAATAGGCTTCGCCGGGGCCCTTGGCGGATTTGGCAGAGGTACGGCAGTAAGATTCGGCTCGATAACAGGCAATGTCGCAGGCATTGTTATCAACTGGCTCTACTTTACCATCATGGAGTCGTCATCCAGACAGTCAACGTTGGGAAAGATGGCAATGGGGATTATTGTCACCGATGAACAGGGCAACCGCATCTCCTTTGGAAGGGCCAACGGAAGATACTGGGGAAAAATAATATCGACAGCGACCCTGGCGATCGGGTATATAATGGCTGGTTTTACCCGGCGGAAACAGGCGCTCCATGACATGATGGCAGGGACTCTGGTGGTAAAAAAATAAAATGTCGCAATATCTTTGTTTTAAAGGGATGAATCGCATGAGGGTGTTTGCAAAGGTGCATATCATGCTGATAGCTGCAGTCGTTCTGTTTGCGGGATGCGGGAAGGTCCCCGAAGACTGGCCGGGAAATATCGTTCCCGCTCTGTTCGTTCCCGAGAAGCACAAAAGCATCAGTTATTATAGATTGGACGTCACTTACCAGGCAAAGTATGGAACCGATGCCTGCTGGCCGGCCGGGCAATTCATCAACGAAATAGCGGACCATATGTCAAAAAAAGGATGGCAAAGGTCGAAAGAAGACTTCATGAACCCCGGGTATAAGCTCAACTGGGCAAGAGAAGGAGACATAATAGAACAGTGGGGTTTTTTCTCAGATAAAGGCGTGGACATTCACCAGTGGATAGAAGACTGGGAAGACAAGGACGGGAACATCGTTCGTTACGGTTTGAAATACAAAACGAAAAGAAAAAAGAACGTGAGCATTTCGAATAAGGACTGCGACCTTGATGTGGTGGCAATATTTATTCCCAATGGAACAAGGCCGGCAGGAACAGGGGCGGGCAATTCAAAGAAGGTTGTCAAATAGGCCTCCAGCAGATTCTCTTGCTTCTCTGGCCATTTTTTTATTAACCAGGCAAACCAGGCAAAACCGGAGAAAGCGTTGGTAATTATTTTTCCAGGTCAACGAAGAAATTGAGCTTCCACCTGCCTTCTTCTTTTATTATTTGGAAATCCTTTGGTTCATCACTTACCGTGATCGTCAGGATGGCGAGCTCTTTTGCTGTTGATTGTAACCTGTATTGCCCTCCAAGCACCTGCGGCAGAAATGATATTTTGTCCCATTCGGCATTCAAATTGTCGAAATATTCGGTTCTTAGATTTGATGTGTTGTTATCGAGCATGTCAAAGACCTGGGTTTCTGTCACTGATTTTCCCTGGGCAACGGCCATGTCGGTGATCAATTTCGCAAGCCTTTTTTTGCTTGCCATGGTCATCAAATCCCACACCTTCTCATATTTCTTTGCACCCAGGTCTTTAAAGAAACCCTTGTAAAGCTCTATAAAGTCGGTTTCGGGGGCGGCGGCGGCCGTGATCGGACAAAGGGCCGCAAAAGCGAAAAGGACGGCGGTCAAGACCAGGGTACACGGCAATAACGTTTTCCTTTTAGTTTCTTTTTGATTGCCAAGCATCACGGCAGCCCTCCTTTTTTATACGAGCATAAGAACCTGTTATCACCTGATCCACAGATTGTCAATGACAGTTTTTTGTTGCGCGAGAACAAAGATTTGGCTAAAAGATGGAAAGCATCACTGATCTGGCCCATGCAGGACGCTTTCGAAAAGCATAATGATCGATGTACAATGAAAAAGTGAAAGGTGCCGACATGAAGAAAACCCATCTTATCATAATTGATCCCCAGGTGGATTTTTGCCTCCCCGAAGGGGCACTCTACGTCCGGGGTGCGGACGGAGACATGGAAAGGCTCGCCGGGTTTATCGGCATACAGGGCTGCCGGATCGATGAGATCCATGTCACCCTCGATACACACCATTTTCTCGATATCGCCCACCCTGTGTTCTGGAAAGACAGCACCGGCGGACACCCGCCGCCGTTCACGGTCATCACGGTCAGCGATGTGGAAAACGGGAGATGGGCCCCGACGGTTCCTTCAGCACATGAAAAGGTGCTGAGGTATGTCAGGGCGCTGGAAGCAAACGGCAGGTATGCCCTGTGCATCTGGCCGCCGCATTGCCTGATAGGGAGCGCGGGCGCCTGCATCCATCCCGCGGTCCACAGTCAGCTGCTGGCATGGGAGGAAGGCCGAGCAACCCCGGTGGACTTTATTACCAAGGGAAGCAACCGCTGGACAGAACATTATTCTGCCGTCATGGCGGAGGTCATCGACCCCGGCGATACGGGTACATCGTTGAACACGGGATTGATAGAGGCACTCCAGGGGGCCGGCCGTGTACTTGTCGCAGGCGAAGCCTTGTCCCACTGTGTGGCCAACACCGTCACGGACATCGCCGATAACTTCGGTGAAAAAAATATCAAAAAGCTTGTCCTGCTGGAAGACTGCTCAAGTCCTGTGGCTGGATTCGAACAGCTCGGGGCGGATTTCGTGGAGAGGATGGTTAAACGGGGAATGAAGGTAAAGACAGCTTCAAACGTTTGAGCTCGGGGCGCCTGGCCTTGAAACAGGATCTGCATTTGACACCTCAACCTGTCTACGATAATATTCTTTTTATACTGATAAATCGAGGTGTTGTCATTTTACAAGGCATCGAACGCCGTGAAAGGAAACGCCGAGGAGGAGCTATGGCTGGTACGCTGGTGAACAAGTTGGCCCTTCCGGGGAACCGGGAGTTTGCGGTTGTCATCTATGACCTGCTCTACGAGCCCGTCGACTGCATCGTCAATGCGGCGAACGGATATCTGTCCCACGGAGGCGGGGTTGCGGCCGCCATCTCCAGGGCTGCAGGTCCGAGGCTCGACGAAGAAGGCGACGAAATTGTCAGGAGATCCGGGGCCATACCAGTGGGTGAGGCGGTGGTGACAACGGCCGGCAACCTGCCCTTCAAGGGCGTCATCCACGCAGTCGGCCCCATGATGGGAAGCGGCGATGAAGAGAACAAGATCGTGAAGGCCCTTCATTCATCCTTTCTGAGGGCATCCGAGAAGGACTGGCAATCGCTGTCCTTTCCCGGTATCAGTTCGGGTATCTTTGCTGTTCCCCTCAGCATTTGCGCCCGTGCGTACGTCCGGGCGGTGAAGGAGTTCTTTCCGCAGCACCCCGACTCTTCCCTCAGGACCATCAGATTGTGCCTCTTCAAGGGCCCGCTTCTGGAGGCGGTGAAGAAGGAACTGGAATAACAACAGGCCGTCTGTCCATCTGAATGAGAAATGCAATGACCGGATATAGCTTCGCTAATGAAGATAAAGGATAGGCGGAAAAAGGGGGAGTGGGAATGAAGAAAGGTTTTACAGTTGTGTTTGCTGCAATGTTCTTTCTGGCAGCGGCATGCGGTAATCTGTTCCCCACGAATATAGGAGACATCACCGGGAATCCCAGGAATTACGCCGGCAAAGAGGTGACCATATCCGGGGAGGTTGTCGATGCCTTCTCATTCTTTCTTATCAAATACTTTGTCGTCAGGGACGCAACCGGAGAGATCACCGTGATCACGAACAAACCGGTCCCGGGAAAAGGCGAGAAGCTGAAAGTGACGGGCACCGTCAAGGAGGCCTTTTCGATCGGCAGCCGGAACCTGCTCGTCATTATGGAAAAAGAAAAATAAACCCGGCAGCCGGGAAACCGCTTGCCGGTGAAGGTCCTGGTATCTTCCATCGTTAAGATGCGCCTTCGCTTCGCGTCTAACCTTTCGAAGCCGGCCATGAACGAGGGCTGGAACATGCGATGGTCTTTTATGACCGATGTTCAGCCGTCAGAGCACCCTGCCGGCCGGCGTCCTGCGCAAAAGCGCGGTCAGTGCCCAGCTTCCCGCCAGGCCGATCGAAAAGGAGATGAGGAACTTCACGAAGGCTGGAAGAGGCTGCCCGACGAGCATGTACTGGGCCCAGGTCACGAAGGCGTAGTGAAAAATGTAGATGCCGTAGGCGTTGTCCGAGAGATTGTCGAACACAGACCGGGCGGTCCTGAAGAACCTGCGGGCAATGCCCAGAGCGGCAAGGTTTGTGAAAACACAGCATAAGGCGAAGCTTGTGATCTGGAGGACATTCGACGCGTATGGCGGCATGCCGGCGGAATACATTTCGCTGAGCCCGTTAACGAGATAACCAAACGCTCCTATGGCAAGCCAGAGGGGCCAGGGCCTCAGGTTCTCGCGAGAGAGCGAGCGTCCCATGTCCGCGCCTCCAAGGGCGACTCCAAGCAGGAACCAGGTGAAATATAACAGGACCCTGGAAGCATGTGCCAGGCCCAGCGGCCCTATCAGGCCAATCGAGTCCGGCCACGGGAGCAGCTTTGCGGGAATGGCTGTTGTCAGGGTTGCCGCTAGGAAAACGGCAGCCAGGCCGGCCGGCGATCCGGCAGTCCAGGAAAATTTCTTCATGAGACCGGGGAAGATCCGGAACACGGCGGCGGCGACAAGACAGAACGCGATCAAAACCCAGATGAACCAGAGCGGCCCCGAGTTCCAGTACCTGCCGGTGAAAAAACTGTCCAGGAAGCCGCCCCGGCCGGCATGATCGCTTAAGAGCCAGGACGGATAGAAGGCTATCGGACTTAGCACAACGGAGGCGGCAACGAAGGGTATACCGAGACGCTTCAGGCGGTCTGTCAGGAAGCGGCCTGCACCTTTGCGCGAGATGGATGGCGCCACGAACAGCCCGGAGATAAAGAACATGAGGGACATGAAGAAGATGTCGTTCCAGCCCACAAGGATATTGAGAGGGGAAAAGCGGACCGTGTCGACAACCGGTGCGGAGGATTCCAGGTAATGCGCCGGGTCAAAATGACTGAACGTTGTGTATGCCAGCGCGGCGTGGTGGGCGACCACGGACATGTTCACGAAACTGCGCAGATAGTCGATACCCACATCACGGCCCATCCGGTTCCTCCAATGTAAAAGCTCGCAGTGTTTAAAATCGCGTCCCGATCCGCAAGCCCTTGACAAAGGGCCTGTCCAGCGATTGGGCTGTAAAAAATGTGATTGTTTATATCATCTTCGGTTTCTTAAAATCCAGCATTATAACCCAACCTGCCCCCCCCGATGAGAAGATCCGGCCCGCGGGGATCCGGCCGGTCATTTTACGGCCGCGAAATTGCACGTTGACTGGCCCGACGGAGAATTGTAATATTTGGGCAATTGCAGTATGCCGCACATTAACCTTGATAAACCCACGGTAAGGAGCTTTGATAATAGACGAGTATCTCTCAACCGGTTTCACAGACGTTGACAGTGCAAGCAACAGGGATGTGTATTTTAACTGCCTGGTTTTTTTGGATTCTTTGCCGTATTTCCGCGAATACAAGCACAGGAGCTACGAACTTTTGCGGCTTGGGCAAGGAATGACGGTGCTTGACGCAGGCTGCGGACTTGGTGATGATGTCTTCAGGATCGCCGGGAGGGTGATGCCCGGCGGCAGGGTGGTGGGCATTGACTCAAGTGTTGTCATGATCGAGAAGGCCAGGTCGAATGAACTTTCCATGCGCCTGCCTGCCGAGTTTCGGGCGGGAGATATCAGGGAACTGCCTTTTCCGGACAATTCTTTTTCGCGATGCAGGATCGACCGGGTGCTGCAGCACATTTCACGGCCGGAGGCTGCCGTATCCGAGCTGGCGCGTGTCCTTGAGCCCGGGGGGCTGCTGCTGGCCTACGACAATGACTGGGGAACATTTTCTGTGACATCCGGAGACCATGAGACGACCAGGTCGCTGGAGAAGTTCTGGTGTGATTCCTTTACCAACAGCTGGATCGGCCGGGACCTCTGTGACCTTTTCATTTCATCCGGCCTGTCGGATGTGGAAATATACCCCGGCACTTGCGTCATAAGAGATTTCGAAACAGCCGACAAGGTGTACAATTTGCGGGAAACGGTTCGAAGGGCAACCGCCGAGGGGGTGATTTCCCGTGACCGGGGCCGCAGCTGGATAGAAGAGCTTGTTGACAGAACAGGGAAAGGCAGCTTCCTGGCATCGCTTACAGCTTACACGGCTGTTGGGCAAAAAAACCAAAAAGCAGTTTAAAAGTTTCAATGTTCCAGGGTTTCAAAGTGAAAAGATAAAGGAAAGAAAAACAGTTTCAAGGTTTTATGATAATACCCGATCCCTGGCTCCAGATAAGCCAGACACGTTCATTCAGCTCATAGGGCATTGCCATTCCTTCGATGAAAAGATAATTGAGGACCTGCACATCCAGCAGGCCGTTGTCGGCCAGACGGATCGAATAGCGAGTCACATCGCCGAAAAACATGCTTTTCTCGATGACCCCGTTGATCCCGTTTTCGTAGCTTTCGGGTTCGAGGAGGCTGATACGGATCTGCTCCGGGCGGACTCCGTATATGACCTGCTGGCCCGGATGAAAAGGAAGGCGGCCGCGGCGATAGACCGGCCAATGCCCGAAGAGCTTGATCTCACACCTCTCCTCGGTAGAAGCAGTTACATGTCCTTCGAAAAAGTTAATGTCCCCGACGAAATCGGCAGTGAATTGCGTTGCAGGGTTGTAATATACATCGCTGGGGAAACCATAATGTTCGATACGCCCATCGTTCACAATGGCGACACGGTCAGCCAGTTCAAAGGCCTCCTCCTGATCATGTGTTACCATCATTGTGGTTACGCCGATCTCCTTCACGATCTTTTTTAATGATTGACGAAGCTGTATGCGGGTTTTAGTGTCTACGGCGCCCAGGGGTTCATCCAACAAAAGCAACCGCGGTTCATAGGCAAGGGCTCGAGCCAATGCCACCCGCTGCTGCTGCCCTCCAGACAGCTGCGCCGAATATCGGTTGCCCAATCCGGGCAGACCCACCAGCTCAAGCAGGTGCGCGCTGCGGGCTTGCCGCTGAGAGGCAGGCGTTTTCCTGATCTTCATCCCGAACTCAATATTCTCGGCAATTGTCATATTGGGAAAGATCGAATAATTCTGGAAGACGAACCCGAGACCTCGTTCCTGCGGCGGCAGGAGGGTGATGTCCAAGCCGTTCAGCAATATACGCCCCTCATCGGGCAGTATGAGACCCGCCACCATGCGCAGGATGGTGCTTTTCCCGCTGCCGCTTGATCCGAGAAGAACGATCAGCTCTCCGTCGTCAACATCCAGCGAAACCTTATCGACAACAGCGTGATTGCCGTATTTTTTACTGATCTGTTCAATAAGAATTGACATTTATTTACCTCGCTGCGCTCCCTTTTTGCCCGTTCGTGCGGCAAGAAAGAGGATAAGGGAGAAAAGTATGAAGGAGAGGATCGCAAGAACGGCCGCGACCGAATTGGCTGCCTGAATGTTGCCGCTTTCAAACTGAGAAAAGATATACAAAGGGGCAGTCTGTGTCCGCAGCCTCAGGTTTCCCGAAACCATCACCGTTGCCCCGAATTCTCCCAGGGAATGGGCAAATGTAAGCAAGGAGCCGGTGAGCAGGCCGCCCTTCAACGCGGGGAACACAATGTGCAGAAAAGTCTGCCAGCGGCTGGCGCCCATGGTGTATGCCGCTTCTTCGTAGGTCGTTTCCAGGTCATCCAGTACGGGCTTGACGGTTCCCAGCATGTAAGGGAATGTGACAAAGATGTGGGCAAGCAAAACCGCTGCAGGGGTGAACATGGGCTGTATCCCAAGCGGCTCCAGCATCTGTCCGAACAGGCCGATGGGTCCCCAGAGCAGAAGCAGGGAAGTGCCGACGACGACATTGGGAATGGCAACGGGCAAATTCAGTACAATCCCGAGCTGTTCACGCCCGGGGAAACGGGTCTTGCTGAGAACGTAGGCCGCGTAGGTGCCGAGCAAGGCGTTGATGACTGCGGTCGCGAAAGCAATAATTAAACTGAAGCGGAGGGCGAAAAGCACATCGGCCGTTATGAGGGAAGCCCCAAAATTGCCAAGGCCTCCCCGCAAGGCATAGATGAAGACCGAGGCCAGCGGCAGCAACAGGAGGGGCAGCAGCACCAGGACCAGAAAACCGGCCGGGAGCATGGAGGAGATCTTTCTATTGAACACCTTGTCCTGATTCATGGCTTTAACTCCTTGAGGACCCTGTTTCTCCATATATCATCTATGATGCTGAGTTTGGCCTTCTGCCAGCCGCCAAAATCATCGATAAAGAAGGGGTCATGAATATGTCCGAACCGCGGGTTGGATGAATTCAGCCTTTCATCAACGCTTCGAAATCCGCTCTCAACAAAGATGCGCTGCGCTTCTTCACTCCAGAGAAAGTCGACAAATGCCTTGATAAGCTTTTCTTCCTTCCCGGAAACATGGGAATCGATGACGACCACGGTATGTTCGCTTAAGATCGTACTTCGGGGGTAAACGATCTCAAGACGGGATGAACCGCGAGAGAGGCTCCAAATGGCATCCTGTTCGTAGGTGATAAGGGCATCGCCAAAACCGCTGTCAAATTGGGTTCTGGCCGCCCTGCCGCTGCCGGCCTGGACAACCACATTGCGCCAGATACCGCGGAGCATTGACCTGCCTGCGTCAGGACCTGAACCTGGCTGTCTCACTGCGGCACCGTATTCGGCAACAATGGCCCAGTTGGCGGCGCCAGAAGTGAGCGGGTCCGTATGAACGATACGAACCCCGGGTTGAATCAGACCGGAGAAGTCGTGTATTTTTTTCGGATTACCCGGTCTTACCTGTATTATGAAAGGGGTGCGGTTGATCACACCCTTGTGGGGCAGTTCCTTCCAGGTCTCGGTGCGTATGACGCCGGCTTTTTTGAGCCTCTGGGCATCCAGCTCTGTAGAAAGGATGGCAATCTCGGCCGGGACGCCCATTATCAACTGATTTGTAACGGTACCCGATCCGCCGAAAGAGCTGATAAGCTCCACGCTCTGACCGGTCTCGGCCATCCACTTTTTTTGAAAGGCAGGGAATATACCCCTGGTGATGACAGGCTCGAGGATGGAGAATCCATAAAGCACGATAGTCCTGGGACGGTTGCTTCTTTGTGAAGGCAGCCAGGGCCAGATAGTCCAGAGGACAAGGGCCAGCATTATACAGGCTGCCGCAGTTCTTCGCACCAGGCGATATTTTACGGAAGAAGCAGTATGAATAGACATGGAAAGTTTTTCTTTTTTTGCCTCCATTTTCCTTTTATTATGGGCAGACTGTCAAGGGTATTTTCGTTAATGATAGTGAACACCATCCAACCGCAATACCGGCTTCTTTTTCAAGCTGACCGATCACCCGCTTTAAACCGGACAAACTATCTTTCTTCTTTTTCTGCATCCCTGTCTGGGTTATATTGGAGATGTGGAGCGATATTCCAATCTCCGGGGCAAGGCCCTTCTTTTCCTTCTCTTCCTCTGGTCGATCTGGTTCCTCAGTTTCTCCGTCAGGATAGTGCTCTCACCGATCCTGCCTATCATAGAAGACGAATTTATGGTCAACCACGCGCGGGCAAGCGGCATTTTTATATTCCTGTCGGTGGGATACGGCGTTTCAGTCATCATCTCGGGCCTTTTTTCCGGCAGGTTCGGCTACAAGAAGTCCATCGTTTTCTCTCTGCTGCTCCTGAGCCTGGTGACCTTTTTGATCCCCCTTGTACACAATTTCTTTTTGCTGTATCTTTTCACCCTCGTGCTCGGTTTTGCCGTAGGCGCGTATATACCTTCCGTTATCCCGTTGATCACCGAATATTACTCCGAGAACAACTGGGGAAAGGCGATCGCCATTCATGACACAGGGGCCTCGATCGCTATATTTTCCACTCCCTTCGTCGCCCTGCTGCTCCTTGGAATGCTCCCCTGGCGAGGGATATTCGTGGTGTTTGCGTGCATTTTTCTGATATGCGCTATAGTTCTATGCTTTGCATGCAGAGAGGTAAAGATAGGCAAAATGCCCAGAGCGGTGTTCGGGGACATCGTCAGGGTACGGTCCCTCTGGATAATGGCCGCGCTTTTCACTTTTGGGGTGGGGGCGAACCTCGGCATTTATTCAATCGTACCTCTTTACCTGACCAAGGAACTGCATCTGAATATAGGCTATGCGAATACCGTACTTGGCATATCGAGGCTGGGATCAGTCGGTGTGGCGATCGCGTGCGGTTTTCTTATTGACAGGTTTAATATGAGAAGGATCCTGTTCTTTATGATGGTCATAACGGGCGTTTTCACCATGCTTATGGGCCTTGTTTCCGTCAAATATATGGGGATTGTCCTTTTCCTGCAGGCGGTCTTCGTGACAGGTTTTTTTCCTGTCGGGCTTGTGGCGGTTGCAAAGATATTCAGCCGGGAGATGAGGGGCCTGGCCACGGGAATGATCCTTGCTGTGAGCATGGTTTTCGGGAGCGGGATCATACCCTATCTCCTGGGAGTCTCGGGGGATCTATACAGCTTCAGGCTGGGCATCGTAATCCTCGGTGCATTCGTAACACTCGTCAGCGCATCTATCTTCCGGCTGAAAGAGCTTGAGTGAATGGCAGGTGTTGTTTACCGCTTGATCGAAGGCCTGTCCACGAGTAATATCTTTTTATATAATATGATGCGGAGCAGACGATGAAGATCACGCAAAAAGAACTGGAGGATATTTTATTCATGCATAAAAGGTGGCTCGGCGGTGAAAGGGACGGAGTGCGTGCCGATCTGACCGGCGCCGATCTGACCGGTGCGGACATTTCCGATGTAAATCTTTCCGGCGCAAACCTGTACCATGTCATTCTTTCCGGCGCTCAGCTTGTCGGTGCCAGGCTCACCAGGGCAAACCTCTCCGGTATCGATCTTACCGGAGCGGACCTCTCGGGAGCTGACCTTTCCCGCGCAAATCTTTACCGCGCAGGCCTTTCTCACGCCAACCTCACGGGTGCCAACCTTTCCAGGGCCAACCTTTCCGGCGTGGACCTTTCCCGAGCAAACCTGTCCGATGCAAACCTTGCCGGGGCAAATCTTGTCCGCGCGAACCTTGCAGGTGCCGATCTCGGGCGGACCGACCTTGCCGGTGTCGATCTGGAGCGCTCCGACCTTGCTCTCGCGGACCTATCGGGAGCTGACCTTACCAGGGCTAACCTTTCCTTTGCGGATATCTCCTACGCCAGGTTCACGGGCGCCAACCTCACACGCGCCAACCTTACGGGTGTGGACCTTGCCCTTGCCAACCTCTCGTACGCCAACCTTGCCGGCGCCAGCCTTTCCCGAGGCGATAGCGGCGAAGCCGATCTTAGTGACGGTGAACACAACGGCGGATAAAACCGGTTTTCTTGTTGCATAAGATCGGCACGCAGTGGAAATTGAAACCGGGACCGCTTTTTTTATTCTGTGCCAGCCTCGCCGGCGGATGACCGGAGGGCGGGGATAAGATGTGCGTCTATAAATCCCGGGGCATTGTCGGGGTCCACATGATTTATCACGTTTGTCCCTACCACCACGTTGGGCCCGCCCGCGCACTGGTCTGTGCAGAAACGCGCCTTTATCCTGAACCGTTCTGAAAGGCCCCTCTTTCGCAGCTCCGCGGAGAGGCCCTCAAGGAGATGGAACGATCCCTTAAGGTAGCAGCTTGTGCCGAGACAGACACCGACATCTATGGGCGCATTGTCCCGGAGAAGCTCTTCCACTGTTTCCTGTACCCGCATGGAGCGGCGCCGATACGTGGTGTGAAGGTTATGATGGGACAGGGTTCCGTCGGGTTCGCCGAGCCAGTTTGTGTAGATGGCCTGTATGGTGGGGTTGTCCTGGCTCCTCTTAATGGGCGAGATCTCATCAAGGCGGTAGAGCACCTCGAGCCTGTCTTCGGGGTCGCTTGTCAGTTTCGGCGTGGGATTGCCCGAGCCGTTTATGCAGCCGCCGGGACATGCCATCACCTCTATGAGGTCATACGGGGCGTCCCCGGCACGCATCCTGTCGATGAGGTCCTGAGCGTTTTGAAGACCGCTCACCACGGCGAGGCGCACCACGGTGTCACCGAGTTTGATCGTTGTTTCCTTGACCCCGTTGAGACCGCGAACCTGTTCGTAGGTGAAACCCTCCATCCTTTTTCCGATGACCCTTTCGGCAGCCAGCCGCAGGGCGGCCTCGGCAACGCCGCCGCTTGCTCCGAAGATGACTCCCGCGCCGCTCACCTTTCCGAAAAAGGCATCGACAGGCACAGGCTTGATGGTCTTCGGGTCCATTCCGCGCTCCTCGAACATCTTGATAACCTCTGTCGTAGTGAGCACCGCATCCACGTCGGAGAAGCCCCCCTGGTTGAACTCGGGCCGCCGGGCTTCATATTTCTTGGCGTTGCAGGGCATGACTGAAACAAAGAAGAGGTGTTCGGGCGGCACCTTGAGCTGACGCGCGAAATACTGTTTCATGACGGAGCCGAACATCTGCTGGGGAGACTTGCAAGAGGAGAGATGGGGGAGAATGTCCGGCGCCATCTTCTCGCAATAGTTCACCCATGCGGGACAGCAGGATGTGATCTGGGGGAGGACACCTCCTTCCGCCACACGGCTTAAGAATTCCGTGCCTTCTTCCATAATGGTGAGATCGGCCGCCCAGCATGTATCGAAGACGAAATCGAAACCGACATCTTTGAGGCCCGCCGACAGTACCGCCATGACCTCCGTTGCATCTATGCCGTAATGCTGCCCGAAGGTTGCCCGGACCGCCGGGGCTATCTGGGCAACGACAGTGAGATTGGGGTCGTGAAGGGCACGGTAGATGTCGGGGCTCACCGGTTTAAAGGAGAGTGCCCCCGTGGGGCACGTCGTGGCGCAGTGACCGCAGGCAACAGAGACGGTCATATCGAGGGGGCGGTGGTCATTGGGGCCTATGGTGAGGACATTGTCTGTCTCATAGAAAGACAGGGCCGATGAGCCTTCCATTTCACGGCAGATCTTGAGGCAGAGCCCGCAGAGAATACATTTCCCGGGGTCACGGACGATAAAGGGGTGGTTATCGTCAATAGGCAGCGGGCGCGCAGGGGTTGGCTGATCGAATTCCACACCGTATTCGCTCGCGTAACGCCTCAGTGAACACGCATAGCGCTCCGTGCAGCCGCAGGAAAGGCACCGTTTCGCTTCGCGCATGGCGATCTTCTCGTCCCATGTCCGGGTGGATTCCCGAAAGTTCTCCTTCCTGGTCTCCGGCGCAAGGGTGAAGACCTCGAGCCTCTGCGCCGGGGCCACCCATTTATACTCGTCGGGAGGGATCTTGCTCCAGTGTCCTTTTGAGCAGTTGTAAGGTTCAAAAAGAGGTGTGCATTTTCCTGTGCGAAGGTACTCATCGATCTCAAGGGCGGCCCTCTTGCCCGCACCAATGGCGTTGATGGCGATATCGGGTCCGCTCACGCAGTCCCCCCCGGAAAAGACCCCGGGGATGGATGTCTCCGTGGTGGCTCCGCCGGTGAGGACCGTGCCGTGCTTCGTTGTCACATCGTCCCTGGCGATACATTCGTTGTCCACGATCTGCCCGATGGCGGTGATGATAGTCGAGCAGACAATGGTGAATTCAGATCCTTCCACCGGGACAGGGCGGCGCCTCCCGCTGGCATCGGGTTCACCAAGCTCCATCCTCATGCATCTGAGGGACAGCCCGCCGTTTTCCCGCCCGATGGAAACAGGCGCGGTGAGATACATGAGCTGGGCACCTTCTTCGACGGCCTCTTCGATCTCAATGTCCTGGGCCGGCATCTCGGCCCTTGTCCTCCGGTATGCCACGATCACCTTTTCTGTTCCCAGGCGGATCGCGCTGCGGGCGGCGTCCATGGCGGTATTTCCGCCTCCGAAGACCACAACGCAGTCACCGAGGTCCGGTCTTTCGTTTCTCGCTATTCGGGCAAGGAGGTCAAGACCCGTCATGACTCCGGGGAGGTCCTCTCCCGGTATGGCCATACGTGAAGATCTCTGGGCGCCTATCCCGAGGAATATGGCCTCGTACCCATCACGTTTCAGTGACTGAATAGTGAAGTCCTTTCCCAGTTCCCGGTTGTACCGCACGTCGATATTGAGGCTGAGGATGGCCCGGATCTCCCGGTCGAGTGTGTCTTCCGGCAGGCGGTAATAAGGGATGCCCCATCTGAGCATTCCGCCGGCTGCTTCCTGTTTTTCGAATATGGTGACCTGATGGCCGAGGCAACGTAGGAAATACGCGCATGTAAGCCCTGCGGGGCCCGCGCCGACAACGGCCACCCTGCGTCCTGTATCCGGCGATACGGGAGGCGTGTATTCCACGGTCTGATAGCTGTCAAAGTCTCCTACGAAACGCTTTACCCCATTTATGTTCACCGGGGAGTCTACCGCGTTCCTGCGGCACTCTTGCTCACAGGGGTGGGGACAGACCCTGCCGCATACTGAGGGAAAGGGGTTATTTTCCTTGATGACCGCAAGGGCTTCGACAAAATTCCCGTTGGCCACGTGGTACAGGTACTTTTGTATGTCAATATGGGCAGGACAGCGGGCAACGCAGGGTGCGACGCAATCGCCGTAGTGATTGCGCAGAAGTGCTTGAAGGTATATCCTCCGGAAACTTTCAAGGGCGGGAGATATGGTGTTGATGACCATCCCTTCCGCTATGGCGGTGGAGGTTGCCGAAACTATGCGGGACCTCCCATTCTCCTGCATTTCGACCACGGAGATCTCGATGCTGGTCGGGGGGCTTACCCTGGGGTCATACCCGAGGCTGGGTATGTCTATCCCGTTTTCACGGGCCGCGTCTATTATGGTGCTGCCTTCTCTTGCGGAACAGGTTGTATTATCTATCGTTAGCGTCGCCAATTATCGCCTCCATAATTATTGTCTTCAAAAGGTCACGAGAGCTTAACTGATGAGGTGGGATGACTTATGAAATGAGGTTTGCATGACCGTCTTATGAGCATCTTATGTAATAACTATCCGCCAGCCTTCAAAAGGTAGATATTATACCGATTTTGTTGCCAAACTGCAAGAAAGGACAGGAGAAGGAGGCTCCGGCCAGGTTTCTTTTGGTCTGTATGGTTTCTCTGGTTTGCTTAGTTTCTTTAGTTTTTCTAATTAATTCAAAACCAAACAAACCAAAGAAACCTGACAAACAAGAGAAACCGGTTCATTTCTTTTCGATCAGGTTTTTGCGGTACTGGATATATACGTCGCGCATGGCCACGTACGGGTCGACGGCAGCGTCTTTCAGCATTTCGTATTCGCCAAGGTGGAAGGATGTGGTATTGATCCTTTCGTGGGTGTAGAGCCCCAGGCTTTCGACGCTGAAAAAATCCGGACTGAGGTATGTTGTCGGTCTCAGCGACCAGTCCACAAGAGATCCGATCCCGTCACGGACACTGGAGGGGCCGAGAAAGGGCAGCACGAGGTAAAAACCGAAACCGACCCCGTATTTACCGAGCGTCTGGCCGAAATCAGCGTATCGGCCGTTTATCCCAAAGCATTCTTTCGCGCAGTTCTTGAAGCCCCCCACGCCGAGGGTGGAATTGATGAATAGATTGGCCAGCTCGATACCCGCGTATCCCGGTTCGCCTTGCAGGAGATTGTTGAAGATGCGAATGGGCGCCTTGAGGTTTTCATAGAAGTTGCCGATGATACCCCTTACCTCTTCGGGCACAGCATATTTATAACCTGTGGCGGCAGGTTTCCACATCCAGAAATATAGTTTGTCGTTGAAGTGATACATGGCCACATTCCAGGGCTTGATGGGGTCGGCGATCTGCGGCGCTTCAGCGGCACCGGTTTCCTCGGTGGTCACGTCACCGTATTCATCGGACGATTTTTTTCCGGCGGTGGTTGGGACAGGGCCTGTTTCCTTTTCGATCACATCGCCGTATTCATCGTCGGATGGTTTTTGGGCGATGGTTGTGGGAGTGGTGGCTGTTTCGTCTTCACCAGCCTGTTTTTCGGCTGCCGGAACGTTTACGCCGGTGTCGATGTTTGCTTCGGAAACAGGAATGTCGGATTCTGCGTGCAGGGATGGACAGCAAAGAAGCAAAAGCAGCAGAAGAAGAGAGAGGCCAGACGCAGACCTTAAGAAGATGGTGGTCCTCTTGCTGTGCGGCTTTATGTTCCTTCTCCTCATTTTTTCCCGACCTTTTTATGCAGGGAGTCGATCAGCGCCTGCGGCGGGTTGTTTCCCAGGATCTCCCGGAACTGGGTGCGGTAGTTGCTGACCAGGCTCACTCCCTCGATGACCACATCGTATACCTTCCAGTCGTTGCCTTTTTTTATCACCCTGTAATAAACTGGCGTTTCGGCGCTCTTTGACACTACCGTACTTTGCACTTCCACTGTAGTTTCGGAAAGGGGCATTTCTTTGGTGAAGTTCACCTTCTCGTTGGTGTAAGCCGTGATCTTGTCGATATAAGCATCCATGAGGATCGTTCTGAAAAGCCCGACAAATTCTTTTCGTTGCTCCGTGGTGAACTTGTTCCAGTTCAGGCCCAGGGTCCTTTTGGAAAGTTCCACGTAATCAAAGAGTTTGTCGGCGGCGGCCTCGATCCTCTGTTCCTTTACTTTTTTGCCAGACTCACCTTTGAGCTTGGGGTCGCGGAGCACGTCAAGCACGCTGTTCACGTTCGTTTTCACGGCATCGAGCGGGGCGCCCGCGAAGGCATAAAACGGGACCATCGATATGGCGAATATCATAAATCCGACAAGTGTTTTTCTCACTTCATCCTCCCTGGATCATTTGACAGATTTTTCAGAGCCCTTTTCCGGTTCTTTTTTCGTGTCCCCGAAGGCGTATTTGCCGATGAGGTCTTCGATATCCGCCGGCACAGAGGTCTGCGTGATCGCCCCCTTCGGTTTCAGGGGCTCGCCTGATCCCCCGGGATCTATCTTAACATATTTATCGCCGATGAGCCCGGCGCTCTTAATGGTTGCGGCCGCGTCATCGTAGACCATGGTCCCCTTGTCAATCTTCATTTCGACGACCCCCATCTGTTTATCGTGATCTATGGCAAGGTTAGTCACGGTGCCCACCTGGATCCCGTAAATTTCGACCGAGCTCCCCACCCTGAGTCCGGAGACCGATGTGAACCGGGCGAAGAGCGGATAGGTGTCGTCTCCGAAGAGTGATACCTTGCCGAGTTTCACGGTCATGTAGCCCACACATATGAGGCCGATCACCATGAAGATCCCCACCGTTGTTTCTATGGAATATTTTTTCATTGCTCGATACCTCCGAAATCGCATCGGTGTGTTACAATGATCTCCTGCTTTGCCCGGGCATTATCGATTATCTGATCGATGGTATCCTCGGGAGAGATCTCTGTGATCCCGGCACGGATGTATATGTCAAAACATGTGTCCGCATCAGCACCTGCTGTTGCGATGTCCTTGATGTGGTCTATGGCCCCGCCCTCCAATTCCTGCGAAAAATCCGCTACCAGTTGCCGCACCTCATCGATGTTCTTGTGGGGGAATATCGTCAGGATCTCATCCCTGCTTTGGCGTGCGGAGAACATCCCTATGTGGTTAAAGTGCTTGTTGATATATTCGCCGAGCGCTCTCAGGGCTTCCACCGCGGCCTGCGGCCCGAGGGCCTCGTGCAGCAGGTACAACCGGACGCTGAAAAGCGCTGCAGAGAAGTTTGCCTCTGTGGTCGTGCTTCCCAGCATCGCCGCGTAGTGCATTTTGAAGGCCTCCCGTGAAAGCAGGCCCGTCAGTTCGTCCTGAAACCCGTCAAGGCTGCGGAGAAATTCATCGATCATGGGAACTTTCGACCTGAGGGCGTCTTCATAGACCCCTTCGAAGCCCACGCTTCCCTCCCAGAGGATGACTATACGGTCTGAAATGAAGAAGACATCGGGGATGTCATGGCTGATCATGATGGCGGTGAACCCAAACTTCCTCCTGTAATGTATGACCATGCTCAGGATCATGTTCTTCCTTATGGGGTCCTGGCCCGTGGTCGGCTCGTCGAAGAGCACGATCTCGGGGTCCGTGACCAGGGCCCGTGCCAGGGCCACGCGTTTCTGCATCCCCCCCGAAAGCTCCGAAGGGAACTTCCGGACCGCTTCGACAAGCTCCAGGTCTTCGATCCTTTTCATTGCCCTCTTTTCAATCTCCGCGCCGCTCAAACCGGTCGTCTGGCGAAGGGGGAAGGCCACATTGTCCATGACCGTCATCGAGTCAAAAAGGGCGTTGTTCTGGAACAGGTAGGCTATCCGGTCCCTGTGGGCCTCCCATTCGCTTTTTTTCATTTCGTTGACCGGTTTTCCCTGGAAGAGGATGGTGCCTTCATCCGGCTTGAGGAGCCCGATTATATGCTTGAGGAGCACGCTTTTCCCGGTACCGCTTTTCCCGATGATCGTGGTGACCTGGTTCTTGTATATGCTGAGGTTGATGTTGTCAAGCACGGTCTTTTCGCCAAACCGCTTGGTTACGTTCCTGAATTCTATCAAAGGTGTTTCCATGGCCGTCCTTACATGAGGAATGAAGTGACAACGTAGTCCGTAATGAGGATCATCACGCATGAGAGCACGACGGCTGACACGGTTGCAAGACCCACGGATTTCGCGCCGAAACCGTCTGTCCTCATATGACAGAAATAACCCTGGAAGCAGCAGATGCAGGAAACGATCGCACCGAATACGAGGGACTTTATGAAACCTCCCCGGATATCCAGCATGCCAAGGGAGGATTGAACACGGTAGAAATATGTCCCCGCGTTTGTCCCGAGCAGCACTACACCTGTCAAATACCCGCCGATGATGCCGACAAGGTCGAAGAAGGCGGTAAGCAGGGGAAAGCTGATGATAGAGGCGGCGATCCTCGGGCTGATGAGGTAGCGCACGGGGTCGATACCCATCGTGTACAGGGCGTCTATCTGCTCCGAATTGCGGAGGATCCCGATCTCGGCGGTCATGCCGGAACCGGCTCGCGCCGTGACCATGATGGCGGTGAGCACCGGTCCCAGTTCCCTTACAAGGGAGAGGGAAATGGCAGACCCGAGTGCTCCCACGGAGCCGAACTTCACCAGGGTGTAGAAAAGCTGCAAGCCGAGCACCATGCCGGTGAACAGCGCCACGAGCATCACGATCAGGGAAGATTTGGCGCCGATGTAATAGATATGGTTTGTGATCTCCCTGAGCTGTTTGCGCCGGAAGATGTTGACGAAGGCCAGGGAAAAGAAAACCGCTATGGCGCCGAAATTGCCCAACACGCGCAGGCCCCACGTACCGATGAAAGAGAAGAAGGACATTGCGGTGTTCGAAACGCCCGCAGGTCCGACAACGGCCGCCCCGGCGCTCCCATGGCTTTCCCGAAACGCTGCCGGTTCACCTGCAAACTGTTCTTTGTCTGTATCCAGGCCTGTTCCCTCCACTGGAAACCTGATAAAAATCGCTTACCGTGTTTTCCCGGTCCGCTTTAAGATCAGGGACAAACATAAACCACGATAAGTGATAGCAAGGAAGCTTTCCCGATCCTGTTCAGCCATTATAAGCAAGGAACGGACTTGTGTCAACTGTCTTGAAATCCTCAAAGACAGTTGACACAAGTTTGAACCGTTTAAGCGTCAGAAGCAAAAATGCACCCATTTTTTAAAAATGTTTTTTAAAACGCTCAAGCTGTTCGAGCAATATTATTGTTTTGTTGTTTACCTTATTTTTTGCAATGCCGAGTTGATCTTCTTGATGTCAATGTATTCGGGATCGAAGCAGCCGCCCAGCCAGTCCATGATTTCTTCATATTCGGGGTCTTCGGGATCTTTGATGATCTCCAGCAGGTCGTAATAACCGGGAATTCCGCCGCAGTCTTCGGGAGGGCATGCACGCTCGCCTTCCAGGCAGACGGGCTTGCCCGAGAATTTCTCGTGGTTATCCGTTATCTTCTCCACGGTGATCCTGTGGATCCAATCGTCGCCGAAATCGTAGACATACATGAACGAAGCCCGTACCCCGGGTGCGACCTGGTAGAGAAAGGCCTTTTTTTCGTTTCGCATACCCTCCGCTTTCATTTCGGGATCGGGGTCTCCGAAGGTGATGTCCCTGACGGCAAATTCGTGGAGATGTGAATCAGTCCAGCCCATGACCGCCTGAATTACCTTGTGCAGTTTTGCCAGGGTGGTATTGCCTGATACGAGAAACCTTCTCCATATCTCCGGATCGCTTTCCGGAAGGGATATCCGGAGCTGGTAGACCTTCTCCCTGCCGCCGGCATCTTTAGCCTGAGGATTTCTGTTGCCAGGGGTTGTGCCCCATTTGCCGAAGATCACTTTCCCCATGCGTCATGCCTTTTCATCAGTGTTTGGGCTTCCTTTAAATACCGCCTGTCGGAGTATACGATCAACATCTTTCACCTGGTCGCCAGTGATTGTGAGTGATACCACTGCCGGACGGCGTCAAATTTTTGAATGTATATCTGTGTTTCTGCGGGGACCCCTGATTGCCAGTTCTCTCCATATCTGTCCATGGCCCCTCTGACTCTGCCCGGCCCGCAGTTGTATGCGGAGGCCAGAAACCTCTCAAGCGCGGGAGGATCGTTCATGAGCTGTTCTTTCCTTGTGTCGCTCAGCACGCGCATATCAGTGTCGAAGAGGAGAAAAGAGGCTTTTGCTGCGTTCTCGTGGTCTTCCATTCCACGGACAAAATCGCCTATCAGGCCCGCCTGCGGATAGAGGTTCGAGATCCTTCTGTAAGTGCTCGGGATGAACTGGAAAAGGCCTCTTGCCCCTGCTTTTGATACCGAAAAGCGGTAGGCTTTGTGCCTGTTGGTCCCCATGATGACGAGCGTCTCGTTGATCAGCTTTTCCACGGTGTATTTCCCGCTCGTGAATTTCATGGGATCGATATGTTCGATGATCGCCAGTACGACGGAGACATCATTTTCTATAAAGCTGCTGCATGAGCGCGGCCTTACCCTTCTTGCGACAAGGTCGTTCTTTGCCTTGCCGATGGTATTTTGCAGGTATTCCAGCCCCGCCTTTCTCACAACGGGAATATCCAGGCCTTCGGAGTACGGGGTATAAATTACTTCCCTGAATGTTGTCCCGTGGCGCACCGGTCTCTTGATCGCCAGAACGACATGGCGCTGCGGGTATATGATGGTGAACTTCGTATTGACGCCGTTGGATTTGCCCGGCTCGACAATGGCGCCTTGTGTGCGGGCACCGAGTTTTGGATGCACTTTGATGACCTGGATCTCCCTGTTTTTCAAGTTCTCCACGGCGAGAAGGATGGTGAATTCACCCAGTTCGTTTCTTCCCCATCTGGTAACATTCCTTACTTTTTTCCCTTTTTTCACCTTTACGACCTTTTTCGATCGTACAACCTTGAACCCGCAGCTCATTTTATCAAGGAGTTCCCTTGCCCGGGCGATGTCCTCGAAAATATTGAAATTAATAACGTCGTGCGAATCCGACGGGGAGGTGAACTCTATCGACTCCTCTATGTCCGTTTCATCCACTTCATTGTCTTCGACAGTTTCCGCAAGACATGGCCAGTGAAGGAAAAGAACGAAAAGAAAAGATATGAAAAAAACCAGCAGCATCGGCAGGTGCATCTTGTCAGTCAAGGTTTTCAGGGTATTTTCCTTTGAAACGGTCATTATTATTTCTCCTGCTCCAGAGAACTAATACTATAGACCGGCACAGGGTTAAAATAAAGGGAATTTTGTTAGAGACCGTAAAGCGTCAGGCGTGAAATGTGAAAGAGACCGTGACAGAGAACGTAAGGAGTAAAGTGTAAGGAAAAGACCCTCCCGCCCGTTCGTCGTTGTCACTCCTCTCTCGAGGCCGCAAAGTACGCGGAGGAAGATCGTGCGCCGCATGGACAGAGAATACGATCCATACGCCGCGGTCCCGATCCCGCTGTACCTGGGCGTGCGGGATGGAAAAGAAACCTTTGCTAACAAAGCGCGCCTTACGGTTCACGTTTCACGGTTTCTAAAACACCTCACGCTTTACGCCTGACGCTTCACGAATGGAATGAGGCAAGTTTTTTGAAAGGAGTTTGGAGAGAGGAACTGAGGGTAAAGAAAAAAAAAGGGGGGGGGTTGTTCCCGGCGGTCATTTTCTCATAAGCATTGCCCCGCTTGAGTAGCCGCCGCCGAAGACGGTCACCACGATGATGTCATCTTTTTTGAATCTTGCCCGGTTCTGCGAAAGGCAGATAACTGTGCTGGCACAGCCCGTGTTGCCTGTTTCTTCAATAATGGAGACCACCTTGCTGTCGTCCATTCCGAGGGTCTTTGCAACGCGGCTGATTATGCGCGCGTTGGCCTGATGGGGGACAAGATGGTCAACGTCTTTGGGCTGGAGGCCGTTGCGCTTCAGTATGTCCTTTGCCTCCGATGCCATGAACTTGGAAGCATTGGCGAAGATGTCCCGCCCGTGGGGCATCTTCAGTCCGCCTTCATTAGGCCGTAAATATACCCCGTCGATGCCCTTGCCGATATGGCCGAGGCCCGACGTGTGCACGTCGACTATTTCAATATCTTCTTCCGAAAACCGCTCTTTTGAGATGAGGACCGCGCCGGCCCCGTCTCCCCAAAGATGGCCGGAGTGCTCGTCGGAGTCGTCGGTATAGGCGAAGTTGTGTTCGGAGGCAATGACAAGGGCCTTTTCCGCCTTGTTCAGTGCAAAGTACCCTTCAACTATCTCAACGGCGTTTATGAACGATGAGCATGCCGTCGTGATGGTCACAGCTCTGGCCGCAGGTATTTCAAAATGGCTCTGGACAGCGTGGGCAAGCGTTCCAATGGTGTCGTAAGGGGTGTACGTAGCACCGACGATGAGATCGATGTCGGACAGGAGATAAGGCAGGTCGACGGTCAGGGCCCCGACGGCCTCTATGGCCATGGTATTGGCGTTCTCGCCGCCGCTTGCCTTTGCCCTTTTCTTGATCCCCGATCTCTTGAATATCCATTCATCGGTAAGTCCGTTCAGGCGTGTGTAATATATATTGCCGATGATTGTTTTGGGCAGATAATGCGATATTGCGTTAATAAACATACCGTGTCACTTCCAAAATGGTATTTCAATAAAGCCCCCAATGTATGGGGGCTGGGAAATCAAACAATGCTTCCAATATGGAAGCATCTGAAGGGATAGTGTAGCAGTATCGCTGGAAAATATCCACTATACTTATCGAAATTATTGGGATGCCGCTGAAAGTATCCGCAGTTTCTGGTCTTTTGCGCAGAGCAGTTCGCTTGGCCGGGATCCCAGGATCGAAGCCGCCAGGAAAAGCCCGGATGTCGTTGCCCCGGCCACACCGTGGCCGAGGGTGCTTGCCCCGCAAAGGCAGAGGCCCTCTATTTCCGAGAACTGCCTGAAACTGAAAGGGCCGATCTGCCCCAGGGTCTTTTCGGTCCCGTAGCAGGCCCCGCAGGTGGAGCCAACGAAGTGATCGTTGGTGAGAGGAGTACTAAGTTCGCTAAAGACCACATGGTTGTTTATCCCCGGAATGATGCGTTCAAGCGAACTCATTATGGCCGTTGAGATCTTCTCCTTGAGAGCCCGGTACTCCCGTGGTCTGTTGCCGAACGTAAAACCGGCATATGCGCTGAATGCCTCGTAGGTGAGAAAGCGTACGACCTCGATGGTATGGAGGCCCTTCGTGAAGCTGCCCGGGTCTTTTATGGTGGTTATGCCGAAGAAGATGCTCGGAAGCGGGTCGTTGACCGTGTCCGGGTCCTGTGCCCCGGCATAGATCAATTCAAGGTCGCCGTGGGGCGCGTACCAGTAATTGCCGGAATCCATACCCATGGATGCAAGGTCAAGGTCCGTTGCCAGAAAGAGGACCACGGCCGCTATCGAATAGCGTGTGCGATCCAGTTTCCGCTTGAGGCGGGAGCTCAAGTTTTCCCGGCCCACAAGGCGCTCATAGGTGACATGGGGACTGGCGTTTGAGATCACCCGGCTGGCGCGAAGCTCGGCGCCGCCCTCTATGCGGACACCGATGGCATGCCGCCGGTCGCCTCTGCTTTCAATAAGTATCTTTTCAACCGGTGTCGACAGGCGGATCTCCCCGCCCCTTTTTTGCAGACCGGCGATAAATGCCTCCGGAATGGAAGAGCCGCCTCCGGCGGGGTAACAGGCCCCGTTGGTGTAATGTCCTGCCACGGGGGCGTGCATGATGAAAGGGATCCTGGAGGGGGGTAATCCATGGTCGCCGCACTGTATCGAGAGGAATGTCCGCAACAGGGGATCGGATGTGTAATAGCGCAGAATGGTTTTAAGACTGCACAATCCAAAAAGGCCCATATGCCTGGTCCTGTACGGGATGGTAAGAAATTCCAAAAAGCCCCTGGTTTCGGGGATCAGCGCCATCTCTCTGTTGACAAGGCCGAGGAGCTCGAAATAACCGCCGATCCCTCTGGCCTGGCGGGGAAACCGCCTGCTGAAGCGTTCCACAATGGCATCCACGCCGGCGGGCAGGTCAAAGGTCTCATCGCCGATGCGGTAATGTTCGAATCCCTGCGGGTTCATCTCGTAGAAGGTCAGGTCGTTTGCTACGCCGAGCCCTTCGTAGATCTCGCGAAGCGAACCGCCCGGGCCAAGCTGGCCGACGTAATGAATGCCGGGGCTGAAACGGAAGCCTCCACGCCGGAAACTGTGGCACAGCCCGCCGGGCACCGTGTGCCGCTCCAGAACAAGCACGCGCTCCCCCGCCCGGGCCAGGGCCAGGGCTGCGGCAAGCCCCCCGGCGCCGGAGCCTATGACTATTGTATCGGCATCAAGCATGCTACTCCTTTAAAAAACCGTTTCAGCCGTTTCGGCCGTTAAAGGCCCCGGTTCTTTTTTTGTTTTTCCCGTTGAAACGATTGAAACTGCTGAAACTCTTCTTTTTTTGTTTTTCCCGTTCAAGCATTCAAGCGGTTCAAGCATTCAAGCCGTCTTTATCTTTCCTTTGGTTGACATCTCATTATTGAAGTGCTAAGAAATACCTGAACTTCGGGAAGCCCTGCGTGAGAGGGCGTGTCAGGCCGGGGGGCAGTTCAATTTCCGTTTTTAAGGTTTCCTATCGGTGCGAAGATTACACTTGTTCGAGATGAGTGACGCTAAATGGTGCCCGCCTTCTCTGCGCGGCATCGTTACAGATTATATACAGTTCGGCGTGATGATGTGGAGGATGGATGTCGAGATGGCCTCTCTTCTGAGGCTGACATTGGAGCGCCTCGGCGTGAATGAGGTGGTCGATCTGTGTTCCGGCAGCGGAGGGCCCTGGTTTCGCGTGCAGTGGATGATGGAGAAGGAGGGATTTCCCGTCAAGGTCTGGCTCACCGATAAATATCCCAACGCGGCGGCGCTCACATTTGCCCGAAACGCATCCGGCGGCAAATTTGATTTCTGCTCCGAGCCTGTCGATGCCACCAGGGTTCCTGAAACCCTTGGCGGTTTCAGGACTATTTTTTCGGGTTTCCATCATTTCCGGCCCGGGGAGGCCCGTGATATCCTTCGGGATGCGGTGGATTGCCAACAGGGGATCGCCATATTCGAGATAACAAAGCGGACGGCGTGGTCAATGCTCAATTTCGCCGCCACAGCCTTGCTCGTGCCTCTTTGTGTACCTTTATTGAGGCCTTTCCGGTGGTCAAGGCTGTTGTGGACCTACCTGTTCCCTGTCGCAACGCCGGTCATCCTCTTTGATTCACTGGTGTCCTGCCTGCGAAGTTATTCCATCACCGAAATGAGAGGGATGACGGAAGGTCTTGACGCGAAGGGTTATACGTGGGAGGCCGGGGAGATCAAGCCGCCTCATTCGCCCGTTCCTATCACGTTCCTGGTGGGATATCCAACAAAAAACAGTTTGAAAGTTTATGAAGCGTTTGAGAGTTTGTAAGGCGTTAAAAAAAAGAAAATCTTTATAAACCGAAGAAACAGAACAAACCATATAAACTGAAAAAACCCAAAAGACAGTTTGAGAGTTTGTGGACCGTTTCAAGTTAAGAAGGAGCTTTATTCCTTTCTGCTTTCAAACGTTCAAACTTTAAACTTTGAAACTGTTTTTAGTGCAGTTTACGCCTTACGCTTCACGCCTTACGCCTCACGGTCTTTAGAAACGGCTGGAACTGTTTACGCCTTACGCTTCACGCCTTACGCCTCACGGTCTTTAGAAACGGCTTAAACTGTTTTTAGTGCAGTATGACCGAGGCCAGTTCTCCCTCCCCGCCGATCGTGATGCAGTCGATTTTATCGTCGCCCAGGGGCCTCTCCGGCATGTCCGCGCATCCGCCGGCTCCCGGCGAGGGGAAAACTTTTCCGTTCATTCTTGATATTGCGGCTATGGCGATATCGAACGCCTGGCCTGTTGGGAGGCTCCCGTACAGCGGGGTGTAACAGGTTGTCGGTACACCGCCGGGAAGATGGTTCTTGTAGTAGCTGCTGAATGTCATGTTCCCGTCGGCGCCAATGAAAAGTCTTGTTCCCTGGGCTGCGCCGATCTTTCCTTTGCCGCATCTGCCTATCAGGATATCCTCGATGAAGCCGTAGGGCGAGGCTGTTTCCTTCCCTTCGGCGGTGAGCAGGAAGAACACTGCCCCTTCTCCCGGTATGGCACTCTGCATGTTGAACTCAAGGGGCCTCATTTCGTGAGGGGCAGCCGCTTTCTCGCCGTAGAAACGATGCCAGCAGTAGCCCAGGACATCGCAGTATTCATCGACAGTGCCGAACAGGACAGAGTCGACCCGACCCTCTTCAAGCCAGCTTCGCGCCGCGAGAAGAGCCGAAGCGGCGGACATTTCGAACTGACTGACTGTTAGTCCGGGACCTGTTATGTCAAGAAGCATGGAGATGCTTGCCGCTGCGGCATTGTGAACGGAGCTGGAGAAGCAGGTCGGTGAGGAAAAGGAGTCACTCTGGAGCAGGAAGGAATCGAGAAAGTCATAGGTGGTGTGAGCGGCACCATAGCCTGTGGCGACGATGACACCCATCCTGCTGTGGTCTTCCTCAAGTTTTCCGGCCTCTTTAAGCGCGAGATGCGATCCCAGGAGGGCCATTTTCGAAAAATGATCGATGCGGCGCAGGGCCCTTTTGTTGACGAAATCTTCGAGCCTTGATGTGTCAGCGAGATAGACAGGTATTTCAACGGGCCCGCGTGTTGTTTTGACAGCGGCCCTCCCGGGTTCGCACCGGCCGCTGTGAAGAGCTGACGCCAGAGCGTCCGTTCCGCAGCCGAAACCACCCACTGCACCTATTCCATTGATGGCGATCTTCATGACAAAACCTCTTTCTTCCCGAAGACCAGGACCCCGTTATGACCGCCGAAGGCAAGCGATTCAGAGACGGCCACATTGCCTGGGATAGACATTTCACCGGTCACGGGGGATGAAGGCAATTCGGGGTCGGGTGTTGTAAACCCGGCGCTTGCGGGTATTGCCCCCTTTTCGAGACAGGCAACGGTGAAAGCGGCCTCGATGGCGCCCGCTGCGCCGAGGGTATGTCCTGTGTAGCCTTTCGTTGAGAGAAAAGGCACACCGGGCATCATGTCGCAAAGAACATGCGATTCCACGCGGTCGTTGTCCGGGGTGCCTGTACCGTGCGCGTTGACGAAAGCCACGTCGGGTGCAGAAATGCCGCAAGCGGCCAGTGCCTCCCCGACAGCCCGCCGAAGCCCCCTGCCTTCGGGATGAGGCGCGGTCAGATGGTAGGCATCGCAGGACGCCCCGTAACCGAGGACGAAAGTGCGGTTCTGTACGCCCCTTTCCTTTTTTGAGTCTTCCGATTCAAGGACCAGCATTGCGGCTCCTTCGCCGAGATTGAGCCCCCTGCGGTCCCTGTCAAAGGGTTTGCATGGCCCGCTGTCGGTGATCATGAGCGATATGAAGCCGTTGCAGGCAATATGGCTCAATTCGTCGGCGCCGCCCGCAAGCACTATGTCGCACAGGCCTGACCTGACCCACATGGCCCCGATGCCTATCGCGTCGGTGCTGGAAGAGCAGGCGTTGACAACGGTCTGAAGGGGGCCGGTAAGTTCGAGTTCTCTCGCAATGACGGATGCCGGGTTGCTCTGAAGGTACATGGTGATCGCGGCCAGATCAGGGTCCTGGTCTTCCAGATATGCCCGGTAAAAGTCCGCGTTGTTCATCACGCTGCCCAGGGTGGTGCCCATGCAGACGCCTACCCGTTTTGATTTAAGCCGCTGCCTGTCAAGTCCGGCGCAGGCAATGGCCTCAAAGGCAGCCTTGAGGCCGAGTTTGCCTGTGCGCGATATGTCCGGCGTGTTAATTATCGCCAGCGATGTGAGATCGTCGGCAATATTGAAGACCGGATACGTGATGGCATGACTGGAGGTGAACCTCATGGGCGGGCCCAGCTTTCTTTCACCCTTGAAGAGGGACTCCATGCATTCAGCGAGGTTGTTCCCGGGGGCGCATATGCAGCCCACACCTGTTATGGCCACAGGGGTAGGGGGGGCGTTGTTCATTGAGCGATCCTTTCTTCCACATAAGCGGCCAGCGTGTTGATGGACTGGAAGGCCGCCTTGCCTTCTTCGAGACTTTTTACCTCGACGCCGAAATGCCTCTCCAGCAAGACCACGATCTCGACAGCATCCAGAGAATCGAGACCCAGACCTTCCCCGAAAAGGGGTGCGTCGTCCTCGATGTCTTCGGGACTGATCTCCTCCAGGTTCAATTCTTCAATGATGATCTTTTTGAGTTTCTCCTTAACCGTCATATTGCCGACCTTCCTTCATTAGAATTATTAAATTGAGGTTGTCATGAAAAGAGACCCTGTCGTCAGGCCTCTTCCCACATATCGTAAAAGTTAAAGAACTGGTAGGGGTAGCGCTGTACGTAGGATTCCAGCGTCCCGGCAAAGCGTTCGGCGTAGGGGCGGAAAACCTCCTCCGGCCGTCCGGTCTCATGAGGGACCCTTATAATGTCATCAACGGTCAGTTCGTAGCAGTCCGGCCCGCTCTTGTGTGACAGCAGGACCGCAATTGGCGCCCCCGTGACGGAAGCAAGCTTGTATGCGCTCACGGGAAGCCTGACGGGGTCTCCCAGGAAGCCCGCCCGGATGGTGCTTTTGGCGTCGCCAAGGACCCTGTCTCCCATTATTGACAGCACCTCACCTTTTTTAAGGACCTCCATCATCTCCAGCACTCCGCCGAGGTAGCTCAAGGGGTCAATGACCCTGAACGGCGCCTGGCCGCCTGAATGCTCAAAATAATGGAGATCGACATCGCCTTCTTCACGGTGGAGCAGAAGACTCACCGGCGTGTTGAGGACGCGCAGCGCCGACATGGCTGCCTGCCAGCACCCCACGTGGGCGGTCAGCAGCACGAGCCCTCGCCCTTCACGGACCAGGCCCAAAAGCAGGTCATGATCGTTGCATATGATACGCATGTGCCCTGGTCCCTTGATCCCGATTATTGCCCTGTCGATGAGCGCCTTGCCGAGATTCTCGTAGATGCGGTAGCAGTTGAGGAATTTTTTAAGAACACTCCCTGTCCCGAACCGCCGCTTAAGGTAGGGATCTGCCTTTTTCCTGATAGCTGGCCTGAAAAGTGTGTAGTAGAAGGCCACAAGGCTAAGAACCATGTAGGCCGCCTTTCGCCCGCCGAGCCCGATGAGGGCATAGAATATGCTGTGTTGGAGGCGTGAGCCTACGCTGCGGCTTGTCCACCTGGCGTTGTCCCCTGTTCTGCCTGTTTCCTTATACATTCTTCCCGACGCCTTCCTTTTTAAGCAGTAAAGTCATCACATAGACAACGGCCCCAATGAGGGTTCCCAGGACAGGCCCCAGGATGAAGGAGCCTATGATCCATTCAAAGATCCTTTCAAACCCCTGGTAACCGATGGTCTCAAGAGAGATCTCCGTCAGGAACCTGCCGTGACGGATAAAGTAACCGAGCTCAATGCAGAGCGCTGGAACTATGGGGGGAATGCACAACTGGCTGGCGCTCAGGGCGGCGAACTTGCTCAGGCGAAAGTAGTTTGCTGTCGCAAGAATCGTCAGGGTCTGGCAAGCGATGAGGGGAAGGCTGCCGAGGAAAAACCCAAGGCCGGTCGACAGGGCGAGCTGCCTGGGTGAAACGTTCCTCTTGAGGAGCGTCTTAAGGGAATTTACAGGATGGAGGACCGATATCCTTTCCGACCCGTTTTTTTCCTCGACGTAGTTCCTCTGCGGTATGGGAAGGATCGCTCTTACTGTGAGACGTGTGTTGAGAATGGTGAGAGCGAGGTTGTCAGAGAGAGGGTGGAAATGGGAGATGCGCTTGTCAGGCGCGGGATAATGAACTGAAACATCGACCTCTTTCAAGGGGATCCCTGCCCATGCGGCCTTCACCAGCACCTCGATCTCAAACGAGAAGCGCCTGTCATGGAGTTTCAGCCACTCGAGCACGGCAACTGGATAAGCGCGAAAACCGCTCTGCGTGTCTTTCAGGGAGCAGCCCGTCTGGACCTTGAGCCAGAAGTTGGAGAAGACCCTTCCGAAGCGCGACGAGAAAGGAACGGTCTTTCTATCGAAGGCCCTCTTTCCCACCACGATGGTCAGCGGTTCTTCACGGATCACGCGGTCAAAGCGGTAAAAGTCGGCCGGATCGTGCTGTCCGTCGGCATCGATAGTGATAATATGGGTCATACCGAGTTTCTTAGCTTCCTTCGCCGCAGTGAGGATAGCCGCTCCTTTTCCCATGTTCTTTTCGTGCCGCACGAAAAGGGCGGGGAGGTTGTCTACGGCCTGTTTTACGCTGCCGTCATCGCTGCCGTCATCGACGACCAGCACGTCGCCGCAAACGCGAAGCGCCCTGGTGACGACATCCCGCAGAGTACCCGTGTGGTTGTATACGGGAATGACGATAAGCGGCCTGACGGGGCTTGAGTCAGTGTCTCGGGTGATGGGTGGGGGGTCGATCATAAGTGGTAAAGGCGGCTTGAACCGCTTGAATGCTTGAACGGCTTGAATGTTCAAAAGAACATTTTTAAAAGATGAATATTTTATTGTTTCTGACGCTCAAGCGGCTCAAGCGGTTGAAACGGCTCAAGCTGTCTTTTCGTTTTTTCCTGCTATCCGTCTGTCGGTCAGGGCGAAGCGCAGGAAGGGGCCGATATTGGAGATGAATCTCTTCCAGCTGTCAGGAGAACGCCAGATCATTGTGACATAGTCGATGAGCGTCTTCGGCCGCATGATGTGCTTGCGGTAGAACTTCGTGAAGAGCCTTTCGAGCAGCTTTTTTGTCATACCTTTTGGGATGAAGAGGAAGCTCATGCAGTCCATCTTCGGCCAGTCCTCATCAAAAGTGCCCAGTTCATGAGCGTTCTCGTAGAGGGGTGTGCCCGGGAAGGGTGTGAACTTGGAGACGTTGATGTCATCGACAGGCAGGGAGAAGACATAGTCCATGCTTTTTTCTATACTTGACCGGGTTTCCCCGGGGAGCCCGATCATCATGAGTCCCTTTACGCGTATACCGGCTTTCTTGATGACCCTTATCTTTTCCGCCAGCATGCCAAGGTCCGCATTCTTTCGATGGCGGGCGAGGAGCTCTTCATCGCCCGTCTCGATGCCCAGGCTTATCATCCAGCACCCTGCCTGCCTCATCATGCCGGTAAGCTCCGGATCGATGTGTTCCGCGCGCACCGCGCAGTTGAATGTCATCCCAAGTGGCTTGTCGATCATCATGCGGGTGAATTCGACGACCCTCTGGCGATTGAAGGTGAACTGGTCATCATAGAAATTGACATGGCGGATGTGAAACCGCTCGTGGAGATATTTCAGGTGCTCGTAGAGGTAGCCGGCGGAATTGTACCGGAAACTGTTGCGGAAGACGGACCGGTCGCAGTAGCTGCAGGCGTAAGGGCATCCCCTGCTGGATATGCAGCTTGAATTGGGGGTCCCGGGATAGTTGAATATGGGAAGCTTGTAGGCAAGCGGGTATCCGGGGAGCTTTTCATAAGCGGGGAAGGGGAGACTGTCGAGATCGACGCCATTTTTCCGGTAACCGGTAAAGCTTGGGCCTTCCTTCCCATCGCGGTAGACGATGCCCGGCACGCGCGGCAGCAGCTGTGTCTCACCGCCGCACTCGATGAGCTCTTTCAGGGTTTCTTCACCTTCACCGACTACGGCCAGATCGACCTGGGGGAAACCTTCGAGCGTCCTTGTTTTGAGCGCCGACACATGGGGGCCGCCGAAGACTGTCTTTATTCCGGGCTCCACTGATTTTGCCAGACCGGCGATGCGTACCCCGTCAAGGAAGCTGGACGTAGTGCAGCTCAAGCCGATAAAAGCCGGCCGGTATCTTGCCAGGTAGTCCCTGATGAGAGGGTCCGACATGGGATTGGCATAGTAATCGACGATATCGGCCTCGATGCCGGCCCGCTTCAGATAGGCCGCAAGGCTTGCAAGGCCGAGAGGCGGCATGATATTCGCTTTTCTCGATATATCATGGCCGGCGCTCTCCGTCCCGTATCCCAGGGGATGGACAAGAAGGGCCCTTTTTTCGTTCAGTGTTGTCATGTTTTATTTGGCAAGGTTTTAATCAAAACGCACCAGTCTGTTCCACATAAGGCCTCGATAGCCGACACTTTTCAGCTTTCTCATGAGAGCGAGCCCGTCAAACGGGGGAAAGATCCTGTTTATGCGCCTCTGGAAAGAGTTCAGGATGGTATCGTACATTTTTTGGGCGTCTATGTCAGGGGAGAAATAATAGATCGGCTCCAGAAGGGAGGCCCCCTCCGCAACGAGACCGTCCTTTATTGCCCGTCCGTGGATCGGGGTGGAAGGGAGGACCCTGATGCCGGAGAAAGCGAGGACCATACAGTTCCTGAGAAGGTCAAGATTGTGCAGACCTTTATTGACGGAGGCCTCGGTCTCGTCAGGGCCGCCGAACATCACATAATGGGCGCAGGGTATCCGCTCCCTCACGGCAGCTTCGTTGAAATCATATATATCATCAAAGCAGAATTGCTTGTTCAGGCCCCACAGGGCGGTATCGTTCGACGCGTCGGTCCCCAGTTCTATGGCATAGAGCCCCGAGCGCTTGAGCAGGGACCATGTCTCCCTGTCCATCCTGGCGGGACGGAAAAAGGCCGTCCACTTTATATCCATCTCCCTGCGCACAATGATCTCGGCGACCTTCAGGTAGCCGCCCTCTTCATCGTTGAAGACGGAATCGGTAAAATAGAAGGTGTCGATACCGTGGTCGATCTTAAGCTTTTCCATGTCGTCTACGACATCATCGGGCGGCCTGTGCCGTATCACGTGGCCTTCGATGGCGGGATAGGTGCAGTAGGCGCACCGGTATGGACAACCCCGCTTTGTCAATATGTTCATCATGCCGCTTTCCTGCTTGTAGAAATCGACCAGGCCGTTCTCCCAGCAGGGACTGCATGTGGTCGCTGTCTCCACGTTCCCGTTCCGAACGCTGTTTGCGGTGATGCGCGGCATCGGTCTTTTTTCGTTGAGCCCATCGATGAGTCCGCAGATGGTTCGTTCCCCTTCGCCGACCACGCCGTAGTCTGCGCCGAGGTAACCGAGGATCTCCTCGGGCATGACGGAAAAGGCAGACCCCCCGATGATCACGGGCGCGGCCGTTGCCTCTCTGATTGCCCTTACGAGGTCAAGGTCGGACGAGAGGTACCAGTTGTCTTCGGGGTCGCATGAGTCGACGGAGTCGATGTTGCGCAGCGAAATGCCCACATAATGGGGATCAAAGCCGGATATCGCCTCTTTAAGGCGATCTTCGGACCGGCCCTCCACGAGGAGGTCGTACTGTCGTACCTCGTGCCCCGCCGAGGCAAGCGCCGTGCTGATGATGGCCATGCCTATGGGGTAGACCGGGTACGGGTCTGAAACCGTGTTGGGGGAGATCAAAAGCACCCTGCTCATCAGTTTGCACTCTTTTTTTTGAAAACGCGCTTTTCCTTCGCGTTGTATCCCCGGTATGTTCCGTCTTTCATCTCTTTACGGATCACGTTCATGAAAAGCTCGCCCATCTTGATCTGAAGGCCGTTGTCCCCATAGAATGTGTCCCAGGCATAATAGTAGAGTTCCTGGAGTTTTTCCGGCGTCATGCGTTTCGGCCGGAAGACCACCCTGTCTGCCGTGTAATGTTGCCAGTTGTTGTCGAAGATCCTCCCTTCGCTTTCGAGCCGCTGCCTGATGGGTGAGTGGAGGAAGGGAGTCAGGACGGTGAACTCGGCCATATTGACCCCGATCTCCTGGATGAAATCGACGAGGCGCTTGATGTAGTCCTCGTCGTGGTCGTCGGTGCCGAGTATTATGGTGCCTTCCACTCCTATCCCGTGGTCTTTGAGCCGCTGTACCCTTCTGCGGATCGTATCGGAGGTGTCGTATATCGCCTGGTAGACATACCAGCACCCGGCGTCGGCGGCGAGGGAAAGGATCTCGTCATCGTCAAGGATGGGGTGGCAGACAAACTTTTTCTTGAGGGGGGCCATGGCCGTGAAGAGGTCGATCAGCCATTGACGTTCCTGCGCGAGGGAATTGTCCACAAGGAAAAGGCGGTTGTTCGGTATCGATGCCATCTCTTCTACCACCCTGTCGATGGGGCGCGGCCTGAACTGCCTGCCGCCGAGATAGCCGACGCAGCAGGGAAAGCAGTTGAACTTGCAGCCGCGGGACGCGTGGATGAGGTCAACCATCTGGACACCGCGGTAATTGTAGAGCTCCCTTTTAAGGAGGTCGCGCCGTGCCGTGCCGATAAGGCCTATATCGGGGCGGTCGTCGAAATGGTTGTAGACGGGTTTGAGGCGGCCCTTCTTAAGGTCTTCGATTACCCGCGGGAAGCGGCCCTCTGCTTCTCCGATGAAGAGGGCATCGGCATGCGCGGCTGCTTCATCGCTGTGGAGCGTTGCTGCGATCCCGCCCATCACGACAGGTACACCCCGGGCGCGATACTGCGCCGAGATCTCGTATGCCCTGGGAAGCTGGATCGTGAGCATCACCGACAGGGCAACGATATCGGGAGAGTCGGTGAGGGGATAGTCCTCAACATTCTCATCGACGAACGTTATATCGACCTCTTCGGGAACGGTCGCCGCAAATACCACGGGGCCGTGAGGAGGGAGGTGAAACTCTGTTTGCCTTTGAAGTTTGGACCATCTTGGATAGATCAGTGTCATCTTCATATTTCTCGGTACCTTCCTTAAGCTTTTTCTATTTTGTCAGACCTTTGGAGATCCTTTTGAATATATCTTCCAGGCTATGTGCTGGAGCCCCATCGAACAGGATATCGCCCGAGGGCGCCATGTCAAGTCCTCCGTATGACAGGGAATCATCGGCGGGGGACTTCTCGATGAACAGGAACAATGCGCCGGGCGTCACATTCGTATCATGCTGGAAAGATTCGGGACGACCGGGGTCGGCAGTGCCGACGAGCATTGTCAGACAATCGTCGATCAGCATGCTGCTCAGGGCCATGCGCAGGCCGCGAAGTCCGGTCAGTTTGGGTTCGTTGACGGCGAAGCCCGGTCCCGTGAGCCCGAAGCGGATCGCCGCCTCGCCGAGGAATATATTGGGGAGCGTACAGGCAAAGAGATTGGGGCTCGCAAGGTTGCCCCCGAAGGTCATCACCGTTTCGAAGTAGTCAATGTCCGTGGCGAGGCAGCCGTGGACTGTGGAAACGATAATCCCGATGGGGCGCTTGTTTTTCCATTTGTCCTGCATCGCGTCTTTCAGGGCGAAGGCGGCAGCGGCAAGGCCGAGCTTCGAGTATTCATCGAGCCTGCCGAAATGGGGTGAAACTTCGCCGAAGACCATTCTGCTGGTGAGCTTCGGCAGTGCCGCATCTTTCGATTGGAACTTTTGATGGCCGCGCCCTGAGCCCATGCTTTCCCGTTTTACCCAACCGATGCCGGTGACCGAAGCGATCATATGCTTTTGCCCCTTTCCAGGACTATGGCCGCGTTGATCCCTCCAAAGCCGGAGTTGGAGGTGAGACACAGATCGCCGGCAAGAGGCGCCGTTTGCGCGCTCACAAGGCCTTCAGCGCCCTCTTCGGGGTCCTTGAACCCCGTTGTCGGAGGGACCATTCGCACAGAAAGGGCCTTTGCGGCCAGGGCTACCTCTATGCCCCCGGCCGCTCCCGTTGTATGTCCTATGCTTCCCTTCACGGAATAAACGGGAATGTCACGTCCGCCGAAGACACGTCTCAAGGCCTTAATTTCCATGAGATCGTTGTATGTGGTTCCCGTACCATGGGCGCTTACGGCGAAAATGTCCTCCTGTTTCAGACCCGCACGGGCAAGCGCTTGCCCTATCGCCATGACAAGTCCTTCGCCGTTCTGGGCAGGGGAGGTTATGTGAAAGGCGTCGTTCGACGCGCCCCAGCCGCGGACAACGGCAATGCAGGACCGTGCGTCCCTTACAGCCCTTTCTTCACTCATCATCAGCAGGGCGGCGGCCCCGTCCCCAAGAGTCAGCCCGCTCCTCGACCTGTCAAAAGGACGTGCGGGGAAGGCCGAGACAACTTTCAGGGCGCAGAAGCCGGAAAAGGTGAATTCCGTGACAACGTCGGCGCAGCAGACGATGACAGCTTCGGCCAAGCCCGAGGCGATCAGGGAAGCCCCCTGGGTGATGGCGATGGTCGACGAGGCGCAGGAGGCGCTCACATTTGTTCCTGTGTCCTTGAGGCCCAGTTTCTGCGAAACCATCTCAGGCAGGCAGGAAAGGAGCACGTCCCCACCGCGCGCGGCCTCTTTCCGCCGGAGCCTCTCCAGGTTGTCGATCCCCATCTTCGTCGTTGCCGTGACAAGCACCGCGTCTGACGGTACCGGACCTATCCCCTTGAAGAGGATCTCGACGAGTGAATGGATCAGCGACCTGTCACCCGTTGGCTTGAGACCTTCAACACAGGCAGCCAGACGGGAATAGTACCCTTGCGGGCAAAAGCGATCGATCTCCCTGATGCCCGTTGCCCCCTTCACCAGACCTTCCCAGGTGTCCCCGAGGTTTTGCCCGAGCGCTGTGACCGCGTTGGCGTCTACGATCCAGATCTTTTTTATTTCAGTTCCCCTGCTTTCCATTTTTCACGAAATTCCCTGAAAAAGGGCGGCGGTACCAGCAGGAGGTCGTTGTCCTTGTTCAGGAGCACCTGGACGGTATAGCCCGTCGTTGCCACGATGTCCTCGCTGTCCTTTATGATGAACTCGTAATTGACCCTCGTCGCGTCGGACCAGTGCAGGATGGCCTCGATGGTGAAGTTTTCCATCAGTCTCAGCGGACGGTAATAATCGAGATGCATCTTTTTGATGGGTGCGACTATACCATTGTTATAGAAATCGAGATACCCGACACCGTACCTTTCGCCAAGGGCTACCCTGGCGTCCTCGAAATAACCGGGATAGCGGCCGTGCCAGACTATTCCGAGCGGGTCCGTCTCCTCGAACCTGACCCGTCTTGAAACCTTCGCCCTTAAGGGCTCGGGGTCCGTTGCATTCCTGTTGAAATATGATCTTTGCATGTTCTTTCAAACCCCTTCAGATGGTTTTTACAAAAAAAGATGCCGCAAGTCCTCCCGCGGCGGTGATCCTGGCCTCAAAGGCGCCGGCGTTTCCCTGGCCGAGCTGTCTGCACTGGACAGATATCTCCTGACCGGGATGTATCTCCATGCGGAATTTGGCCCTTTCCATGGACAAGAGATCATGGGAGCGTCCCTTCCATTCATCCAGGACAATCAGCGTCATCATCACCTGGGCAAAAGCGGGCAGGATCGGGTGTCCCGGAAAATGGCCGGAAAAGCCGATAAAGTCGGCAGGGAAAATGTATCGCCTCGAGACCTTCGTGGGCTCCGTTTCCACGATGGGCCCGATGGCGCATTTTATGATCTCTTCCTTGAGTCTGTTCATTGCCATTGAGATCATGCCTTTTTTCTGTAAAGCGCCGGGACCACCAGCAGGGCCGAGGGGATCACGCCGCACAGGCCCAGAAGGACCGTTATCCCGATGGAACTTAAGGCCGGGTGATGCGCCAGGGCCAGTGCGCCGATGCCCACAAAACTTGTCAGGCCGCCGAGGAGGATGCCCAGATTGGCGGTATGCTCGTAGCCTTCGGTGATGTTGCAGACCATGAATATCCCGAGATCGACACCGAGCCCGATGACGAGTATGGTGGCAACGATGTTGAAGATATTGAACTGAACGCCCAGGGCTCCCATGGTGCCGAGCATAAAAACAAGCCCCGTCGCAACAGGCACGAGCGCGAGGAGGATCTTTTGCAGGTTGCGAAAGAGGAGGCTTACCGACACGATGATGACAAGCAGTGCGAAGACGATATAGCGGGAGAAATTGCCGACGAGGGCCTTGCCGATGATCTCCCTGAAGCGGCCCTGCGACACGAGGCGCACCCCCTGTGGTACGTTCCCGTCATTGCTGAAGAGATCGACGTTGGCTTTCGTGTCGGGGATGAGCGTCAGGGTCTGGACACTGCCGTTGCCTTTCACGATCATTGAATCCATGAGGTCCGCGAAACCGGTCTCCTTCATACCGCTTTCCGTGACGGGGCCGGGCTGCTTTGCGAGCATGTCAAAGAACGGCAGGAAGGCGCCCGCCGAGAAACCGAGCTTTCCGCCCTCTTCCGACAGGAGCTTTTGCGCCAGCCGCCCGTTGCCACCGGACCAGAAATCCGCCCATCGCTTTGCGTTAGCCCGCTGCGTCGCCGATGAAGGGAATAATGGCGCCAGGCTGATGATCTGCGCCGCAGGGAGCTTTTCCGAAAGATAGGCAAAGAGGGAGTCATTGGCAAAAAGCGATGCCTCCAGGTCCTTACCCTCGGCAAAAAGGATCGCGCTGTCCCTGAAGTTGCCCCACGTTTTCGACATGTGCCGCTCGGATCTTTGGAGCTCTTCGGGTACGAAGTTCATGGCCTTGAGATCGCCGTTGAAGTCGAGCCGCCCCGCCTGCCACAGGCACACTGCCATGACTGCGAGCCAGCAAAGGAGCACTCCCTTGCGCGGCAGGCTGAAGGTGCGCGCCGGATGCGCGCCGACGTAACGCTTCCTGCCGGGGAGCGAATGGACGAGGTGAGGAAGCACGACAAGGGAGAAAACAAGGGACACGGCGACCCCGATCATCGAAAAGACCGCAAGCTGACGCTGTCCAGGCAGCGTGGAGAGGAGCATGACGCCGAATGTGGCGATGGTGGTGAGCCCGCCGAACATCACGGGATGGGCGACCTCCCTTGTTACCGGGGCGGGATCGCGCTCTTTGCTGCACAGGGCGAAATAGACAAGTATGGGGTAATCATCGGATATCCCCAGGAGCACGGCGCCGAAAGCCATTGTCACTGCCGAGACACTGTCATAGATAAGAAGCGTTCCCGCCGTTGCAAGGCACAGCACCGAAGAGGGGACGAGAAAAACGAGTATGCCCTTCCAACTCCTTAAAAAAGCCATTATCAAAAGGAAGATGGCAACGGACGCGCAGGTCAGGATTACATAGAGGTCTTTCTTGATCGTCCCAGCGTTGGCCGCGGTGTATGCATGGCCGCTCACGAAGGACGCTTCGATCTTGGGGGGGACCACCTTTTTTATGAGGTCTTTAAGGTGTGTCACCAGTTCATCGGAGCCTTTTGAATCGGTTATCTTCACCGGCGTTTTTGCTATCACGAGAGCGCTGCTCCCGTCGGCGCTTATGAAATGGTTGTTGTACAGGGCCATCCCGGGGATGACGTTGAGATGACGGAGTTTTTCAAGGACTCCGCTGCGCATATCAAGGGGATCGGCCTGCAGAAGGGGCTTCATGAACCATCCCTCGGGTAATGTCAACTGTTTATACACATTTTGCAGACGGGAGCGGACCTCTTCCGGTGTGAGTGCCTTTTGCGCCGCCGCCATGTCCCTGGCGGTGAATGTGTTCGGGAGGGTGTTCATGAGCCATTGCGGGAGCCGCTCGTCAGACGCAATGGCCGGCCCGGCCACGGCGCGGGTGAAATAAGGCGGTGTCATGGCACGGCTCAACATATCCGCCGCGTCGGTGAGCTCTTTCTTTCCTGTCCCCGGATCTCCCTTGAGGCTGACCAGGACCTTGTCAGAAAAGGGCGCCTTCTGAAGCAGCGCGAAGTCTTTCGCGGCCTCGCTGCGGTCATCGGGCAAAAGAGGCTTTATGTCCTCGTTCATCCTGATGTTCCTCAGGATGAAGGCGGCAAGGATGATGACGGCGAAGGTGGCGCAGTAGAGCAGAGGCCTTCGGCGTGCAAGATGACTGTAAAGTGATGAAAAAACAGAGAAAAAGGAATTCATGATCAGTCGAACAGGCCCTTTTGCAGTTGACTGTTCATGATCATGCCGGAAAAGACGATCCTTGTGGAATCGCCGCTTTTTTCCGCGATGTCGACGTTGTGGACATAGTTCGTCCCGGCCTCGAAGGATATGCGGATGTGGTCGACGTATCGCCTCTCTTTTGAGTCGTTCGGGACGAGTTTCAGCGCGATGGGTTCGTCTTTGAGGACGGTGACGTTGTAACGCTGCTCGATCCATTTGAGGTCTGCCGAGGACCAGGCAAATATCTGGTCCACGATGAGCCTGATGACGGGGTTCTGCCTGGCATCAAAGGCATCCGGTACGCCTTCTTTGCCCTTCCATTGTTTCGCTGTGACGCCGTTTACCAGGAAACCGGAAGGTTCAGGGCTTATAAGTTCCCAGCGGAGCTTGTCGGGTTTCTCGCAGTAAAAACGGCCCGTGGAGACGACAGGTTCCTTGAGCATGGAAAGCCGCCTTTCCTGGCGGAATGAACCTGAAATGGTCTTTATATCGGAAACGGTTTTCGATATCCGCTCAAAGATCAGGGCCTTACGCCCACTGCCCGGCCTGCTCCCGGCACCGGCCTCTTCACAGAGGACTGCGGGAGGGCCGGCAAGCATACAACACAGCAGCAACATGAGAATAGCTTTTTTCATTATGAGATCCACACTGTTATATTTCCTTCGGCGAGCGCCTTGCCGCCCTTCATGACAATCCCGTCGGCGATGTTGAAATCGCCTACCTCTGCTGTGGTCGTCACTTTGATCCTGAGGAGGTCTCCGGCTGAAGCCTCACCTTTTATCTCTATTGATTTGGCGGCAACGAGAAAGCCCTTTTTTATATCTTTCCCGCCGAGCAGATCGGAGTATCCCCTCACTGCCGCATAGGACTGCGCTATCAACTCTATAAAAGTGATCCGGTCAAGCACCCCGTCCATGCCGACAACAAGGTCATCAGGTTTTATGACCGTTTCCACGACACCGCTGTTGCCGCCAAATTCCACAAGGCGGTCAACGAGGCACATGGGCCGGCGATGGGGCAGGAGCATTTCAACCGATACCGGCAGTACAAGGTCTTCTTTTGTCAGCTTGCGGTTCATGACTGCCGGAGTGCTATTGCTGCGCCGGGCCCTCCTTCGTTCTGTCGAGATGTTTTTTTATCATGCCCCTTACATGCTTGCGCATGCTGATGTGCGCCGTGTTACCGTCTGAGGCGAAGTCACCTGGAAAGACAGGGTCAAGGGCGCTGAGGCAAACGGTGGCAGGCTTCATCCACCAGCGGCCGGGCGGCAGGAGTGTGTCGGTGCCGGTAATACAAAGCGGCAATACGGGGACGCCCGTTTCGACGGCCAGCTTGAAAGGGCCTGTATAGAAGCGCTTGACCTGTCCGTCACCGCTGCGGTGACCTTCGGGGAAGAACAGTACGGCCCCTTTTCCGGAGAAGAGTTTGTTGCACTCTTTAAGGGTCCCTTCCCATCCGATGGCCTCCACGTCAAGATAGCCGGCGAGGCGCATGAACGGCCTGTACCAGAATAGTATTTTAAAAGGCCATGAGCGCACCGCGAAAGTGACGTCGTTAACAGGGAGCAGTGCCATGCAATAGGTGTCGAAAAAAGAGAAATGGTTGACGACGATGATACAGGGAAGACCGACACCACCCTTTTTCAGCCCCTCCCTTTTGAACCTTACGAAGGGGGTCATGACGATCATCCAGGCCCTGCCATAGACCCATACGAAGAAACGCATCACCCTGCCGTTGTCCCACCGTGTGGCCAGCTTTCCCCCCGTGAAACACAGGGGGAACAGGACAATCCCCAGGACCGTCATGAATACAATGACGGGGTACATGACCAGGTTCATGAGGACAATGACGGGGAAAAGCATTATGGTCTACTGCATTTCATGTTTTTTGCCTATAACGAAATTGTGTATATCACCCAGTGTGCGGATGGCCCGGATGGTTTCTTCCTCGCTCATCTTGAAGTTGAAGGCTTTTTCGAGCACGATCACCATGTCAACCCTGTCAAGGCTGTCAAGGCCGAGGTCGTCCTTCAGGACGGCACCGGGGATCATATCATCGATGTTGAGTTCAAATTCGTTGGCGAGCGTGTTATCAATGAGCTCGATAATTTCCTGATCAGTCATGCTCGTACCTCCTTATGACAATAGATGTGTTTACGCCACCCAGGGCAAAGTTGTTCTTCATAACGGCCCCTATGTCCAGCCTTTCAACTTTTCGGACATGCCTGATGCCCGCGCATGACGGGTCTATGTTCTCCATATTGAGCGTGGGGATCACCGATCCGCTGCGGATCATTGCGACGGAGGCGATCATTTCGAGGGCGCCGCAGGCGGCCATTGTGTGGCCCAGGTGTCCTTTCAGGCTGCTGACCGGTACGCTGCTGCCGAAGACCCTTCCGATCGCCTCGGCTTCCGCGTTGTCGCCCTGTATGGTGCCTGTCGCGTGGGCGTTCACGTGACCGATGTCCCCGGCGGTCATGCCGGCGTCATCCAGCGCCTGTTTCATACAGGCCTCCATGGAATCGCTGTTGGGATCGGCGATGTTCGATGTATCGCAGCGCGTGGCAAAACCGGCTATCTCGGCAAGGATGGGAGCGCCCCGTCTTTTTGCCGAATCCAGCGATTCCAGGAGCAGTATGCCGCTGCCCTCGGAGCAGACAACGCCATCCCTGTCGCGATCGAATGGCCGGGGTGTACGGCCGGGGGTGTCGTTGTAAGCGATGGAGGCCGCGCTCATGATGTCGAAGGTGGCCGGGCTCAAAGGATGGAACTCGTCCGCGCCCCCGCAGAGCATCATGTCCTGCTTGCCGAAGGCGATCATCTCGAAGCCGTACCCGATCGCTTGGCAGGACGTGGAACATGCCGAGGAAGGGGCCAGGATCCGGCCGTTGATGCCGAGAGTCTGGGCCACGTTCGAGGCACAGGAGTGGTTCATGATCTGGAAGAAGGTGGTGGCCCTCATATTTTCGATGCTATGGCCGGAGAGATAGCCGGAGAAGAATTCCTCCGTTACAATAGGGCTTCCGACAGTGGAACCTATGATGATGCCCATCCTCCCGGCGGTGAAGTGCTCCGCGGGGGGATCGCTTTGGCCCAGAGCTTCCTTGCATGCCAGCGTGGCGTATACGGACATCATCGACATGGACCTCCTGTGTTTCCGGAGTATCTCTTTCGGGTCGATATCGGGGACAAGCGCCGCCACCCTGGTCCTGAGCCCGCCGACGGCCGCGAGCTCGGGGACATTGACCACAGCGCTCTTCATATTGAAAAGGGAATCAACGAGCGTATTCACACCCCGCCCGAAGGGCGATATGGAACCCATACCGGTTATTACTACCCTTGCGGCCTGCATTCCTTCAGTTCCTCCCTGAGATGCTCGCGCCCGAAGATGTTCTCACAAACGATGAATCCTGACATGACGGCGCCCATTATACCGGGTGCAGTTACGGCCTGGCCGGCAAGGTAGAGCCCTTTCAACCTGGTGACGGGCATCGGGTTGTACTGCCCCGTCCTGTGCTTTACCCCGTATATGCTGCCGTAGGGACTGCCCGTGTAGTCCCTTAGTGTGAGCGGCGTCGCACATTCCACAGCGGTGATCGTGCCGGCTATTTCAGGACATGATGCCTCTATATGGCTGCAGATCTTTTCGGTCATCTCATTTTTAAAGATCTTGTAATCCACGGGGCGTCTTCCTGTTACGGAGTCCGCCCAGCGCTGCGTTTTTGCGTTCGACATGGGACAGATGGCAATGAACCCATGTTTTCCGGACCCATTGCTACCGCGTGCGGCGGTTATGTAAAGGGGTCTTTCTTCCACTGGCAGGTCATTATGGAAGAAAGAGAAATCGGGCCGCGGGAATATGAAAAGATTGGATCCCTGAAGGCGCTCGACAGGTCTTGTGCATTCAGCGAAGAGTATGCAGGCGGAAGATGTGTCTTCAAGATCCTGAAGGCGTTTCACGTATGCCGGCCGCAGGAGCTTATCGGGAACCATCTCAAGCAGCATGTGCGGATGGACTGTGGAGACGCAGCCGCCGCATTCAAGTGTGGTGCCGTCATTGAGTGCGACACCGTTGACGGCCCCGCCCGGGGCGGCAAGGATATTTTTCGCCCCCTGTCCGCAATATATACTGACCCCCGCTTTTTCAAGCGCGTCTTCAAAGGCCTTCGCGAGACTTTGCCCTCCGCCCTTGATGCCGCTTGCCGATTCATAATATGAACCAGCTATGCATGCATGATGCGCGAAAAGGGTCTCTCCCGGCGACACTCCGTAGAGGAAGCAGTGCATGGAAAGGACGCATTTGAGGATGCTGTTGCCCGTCAGCCTGCCCAGGAATTCTTCAAGGCTCGGTCCGTGCACGCTCGAAAACGCCTCAGGCCCGGCCTGCCCGTCAAGGTTCACATAAGGGAGCGAGCAGTATATCTTCCGGACGGTGCCCAGGTAGTCGTCGACGGCCTCTTTATCGCCGGGGAAGGTGTTGTGAAAGGCCCCTGCGAGACTTTCATACCCGTAAGGCTGATGGAACTCGAATGAGGGGTCGAGGCAGCACATGATATCGAAGCCCTCTTTCTTGAAGGGATAGGTCTCGATACCGTCGGAGAGCCCGAGGTACCTGAAGAAGATGTCCAGCGGTTCCCCCACCCCGAGGGCGCCGGTATAATGGAAACCTGTATCAAAAAAAAGTCCCCTTCTCGTGAAACCCCTGACGGTCGGGGCCACACGTTTCGAACGCTCCACAAGGGCCGTCCGGCAGCCGTGTTTTGCCAGTATCAGGGCCGTTGTAATGCCCGATACGCCGCCGCCTATGACCACGTAATCGTATTTCATTTATTGAAAGTGAGGACCAGACAGGAATTCGTGCCTCCGAACCCGGCGGCGTTGCACATAACCGCACGGGGAGGTCTTTCGACGGTTTCTTTCACGATATTGAGCCTTTCAGAATGCTCATCGGGCTCTTTAAAATTAATATTGGGCGCAATGAAGCCCTGCCGGGCCATTATGGCAGCGTAGACCACCTGTGATGCGCCGGACATCCAGAGCTCGTGGCCCGTCATGGACTTGAGCGATGAGACATATGGTGTTTTTGGCCCGAAGACCTTTGAGATGGCCTGTGCTTCCGATGCGTCGCCAAGGGGTGTCGATGTGGCGTGGGCACAGATATAGTCGATATCGCCCGGTTCCATGCCGGCGATCTTCAAGGCCTTCTCCATGGCACTCCGGAGACCTTCCAGGCTCGGCACCGACAGGTGCAGACCATCGGAGGAAAAGCCGTAAGAACGGACCTCTCCAAGGATCGCCGCGCCCCTTTTCCGCGCCGTTTCCAGGCCCTCCAGCACCAGGGCTGCGGCGCCACCGCCCGGGACGAGGCCGTCACGGTTCTTGTCAAAGGGACGGCTGGCCGCCCCCGGATTATCGAAGTTGGTTGAAAAAGCGCCGATGGCGTCGAAACTGCACATGGATTCCCAGTTGACCTCCTGTGCACCGCCGCATATAACCCTCTCCTGCCTTCCCAGGGCGATAAGGTCGGCCGCCTGTCCCACCGCGTGCCCGCCGCTTGAACAGGCGGAGCTGATGGTCCAGCAGGCACCCCTGGTTTTCAGGAGGGTATTGAGGTTCATGGTGACCGTTGAAGTCATTGAACGGAAAACGAAACCGCTCCCTATGGAATGTGACCCGCCGTGCTCCCTGAGGAGGTCCACCTGCTCAACGGCGGCTATGCAGCTTGAATCGCATCCGAAAATGAGCCCCGTTTCCTCGTTCTGTATGTCCTCGGGGGCAAGGCCCGACATCCCGAGCGCCTCCATTGCCGCCGCATAGGCCTGAACGGCAAAGTCGGGCATGGTCTTGCGCTGTTTTTTCGACAGGACCTTTTCCGTACTGAAACCCTCGATCGCCCCTGTCAGCGGGCTGCGGAAACCGAGTTCGGCACGTTTTGTGTCGTATATGATGCCGGACCTTCCCAGGCGGAGCGACTCCCCCACGGTCTGCGTGTCCGTGCCCAGGCAGGATACGATGCCAATACCGGTGATAACGACTCTGTTCATGGTGTCCTTTCGATCATGGCGCTTGTTTCCCGCATGGTTAAGGTTAATCTATCATTAAAAAAAGGCATTTCCAATATTATATTGAAGCGCTGTAAAGACACGGCTCGTGTTCATTTTCTGATGGCCCTGCGAAGCTTCCGTAAGCCTCCTTGAGGGGGCCGAACCTGAAACGGCTTGCCAGCTCGGCAAGATAACGGCGGTACCTGCCGAAGTACATCCCATAGAGCGTGGCGGCAAGGGAGTGACATTTCCAGATGTTCCTGTTCACGCCCTCGGGGCTTGCCTCGTAGGGGTGGCAGAAATAATTGAAGGGCAAGCCCTTTTTATTGAGGCTTTTAAAATACCCTATCTGCAAATGTATGGGTATATAGGCGCAGAAGAGGCCACCGTTGAAGGGTATGGCGTTCCCGAAGAACACGAAAGATGTGACCGGTATGACTGTCAGCAGTTCCTTGTAAATGAAGGGCGTCATGTCTGTCGGTGAGCGCCCGAGGTATTTGAGCAGGCCCGGCTGCGCCGTGTTGTCAATTCTGTAGCCTGCATCTATCAGTTCATCGTATGCCCAGGGGGTGCGCGCCGTGATGCCCCAGCTTGGAGAACGGTATGTGCAGACCTCTTTCGAGGTGATGTCCTCAAGCTTTTTTTTACTCATGGTTATGTCGTTGCGAAAATCCTTGCGCTGGAGGCGCTCCGCGATGATATGCCGGTACCCGTGGGAACCCACCTCATGGTTCGCGGCGGCTATGGCGCCCACAAGCCCGGGGAAATGCTCCGCCACATATCCGGGTATGAACATGGTGGCCTTGAGGCCAAGGTCGTCAAGGAGCCCGAGGAGGGTGTATGTCTCCTTCTCGACGAGGTATTCCGACAGGTGACTGGTCCCGTTCTTCATGTCCAGGCTGTAGGCAAGGTCGTCGATATCGAAGCAGAGCGCGTTCGTGATACCCGATGGGACCTGATTCTTCAATGTCATGAATATCTGTCCGGTAAATGTCCTACATGTACGTGCCGCCGTTGACGGCGATGATCTGGCCGGTGATGTAGGCGGCCTTGTCAGAAACGAGAAAACTGACGACATCGGCGACATCTGCGGGTTTCCCGAGACGTCCGAGGGGGATCATGGGAAGGATCCTGTCCTTCGGCAGGTCATGTGTCATATCCGTCTCTATGAAGCCTGGAGAGACGGCGTTCACCAGGATGTTCCTCTTTGCGACCTCGGCGGCGAGCGCCTTGGTGGCGCCGATGAGGCCAGCCTTTGCCGCGGAGTAATTGGTTTGACCGGGCATGCCGCTTTGCCCCGAGGTGGAAACTATGTTCACGATCCGCCCCTGGCGCTTGCGCAGCATATTGACGAGCACCAGTCTGGTGACGAAGAAAAACCCGTCAAGGGCAACGGAAAGGACGCCTTTCCATTCCCGCTCGTTCATCATGGCCATGATCGTGTCCTTTGCGTACCCCGCGTTGTTTACAACAGCGTAAGGCGTGTCGTTTTCGAGAAGCGGGGTAAGGGCGCTCTTCACAGCCTCGCCGTCTGCAACGTCGAAGGGGAGCAGAAGGCACGATGTCCCCTCTTTTTCGACCTCTGCGGCCACTCTGGAGGCGGACTCGTGGTCGCTGCGGTAATTGAGCCATATATCGAAGCCGTCACGTGCGAGAGCGGCGGCGATCGCAGCCCCGATCCCTTTGCTTCCCCCGGTTATCAATGCTATCCTTCGTTTTTCCATTGTTTTATGACCCTTTTAAAGGCAGGCTACCGCCATTTACGGGTTTTTTAGCCCGCATTATGATGATGCTCTAAAGATTTTTCAGGTGTCGTCATTTCAATCAAAAGCGACTGGAATGTTCAGGGTGCTGATATAATCCTACATTTGGCTTCAAATCGCAACAAAAGACAAAACACTTTCATCAGGCATATAGAGTCACGGGTTTTCTCCCGGTCACCATTGATCAAAGTCCCGTTTTTCAACGGTTAAAATTTTCTGAAATATTAACAAAATCTGCCGCTTTTGGCAAATTGCGCCAGGTCCGTCAGCCAACGTTCCATTTGTCCCTTGACTAAGTGCGGACGTATATATTATTTTAACCGAAAAAAACAAAGAAAAGGCAAAATAATCAATGGTTAGGTCGAATGAAGATCCTCCTTGTCAATCCTCCCAATTGCGGGCGTAGCATCCCCGAGGAACAATACGGCATAGACTCGCTGAAACAGATAATGCGGGCCGAGCCCCTCTCGCTTGAGGCCCTTGCGGGAAACCTTGACGAACATGAGGTAAGGATCGTCGACCTGAAGGCGCAGCCGGACACATTCGGAGAGGCCCTTGCCGGTTTTGCTCCGGACATTGTGGGTATTACCGGTGTTACCTGTGAGGCGAACACCATGCTGAAACTCGCGTCAGAGGTAAAGCGGGAGAGTGAGGCCACGGTCGTCGTAGGCGGCGTCCATGCAAGCAATGATCCGTCCTTCTTTAACAGTGCTGATATAGATTTCATTGTGGCAGGTCTTGGGAAGAAGAGCTTTCGGGTACTGGCAGAGGCGCTGCGGTCGGGAAAAGGAGCTGATGAAATTCCCGGGGTCACGAGGACAAATCCCGGGGGGAGCATTTCCCTCGCGCGGAGGAAATGCTCCGGTGAAGACCTTGTAGACGACAAGCCGCCCCGCTATGACCTGGTGAACATGTACAGGGAACATTATTTCCTGGAATCGTTAAATTTACAGTTCGGTCTTGTTTCCGTCGCCTTCGGTTGCCCTTACCGCTGTTCTTTCTGCTCTATTCATCATATCACGGGGGGAACCTATCTGACTCACAGCACGGCTGCGGTTCTGCGGGACATCAGGATATTTGCGGACCTGCCGGCGGTGATCCGCCTTGTCGATGCCAACACCTTCGGAGATGCCGGACATGCCCGCTGCCTTGCCGGTGAGATCATAAAGGCAGGCATAAAGAAACAGTTCGTAGCAGACGTGCGTTCCGACACGGTGGTGCGCCACCCGGACCTCTTCCGGGAATGGAAGGAGGCGGGACTGCGCTCTGTCATCATCGGTTTTGAAGAGGTCGACGACACCAGGCTATCGGAGATCAACAAGGTGAACACGGTGGCCGTGAATACCGAGGCCATAGAGATACTTCACGATATAGGCATCACCATCATAGGCGACTTCATTGTTTCACCCGACTACGATGACCGGCAGTTCCAATCATTGAGGAACTACCTGGGCGAACACCCCGTCGATCTGCCCATGCTCTCCATACTCACACCGCTGCCCGGAACACCCCTTTACGAGTCCATGAAAGAGAGGATTGCCATCCATGACCTTGATTTCTATACACTCACCAACGCGGTAGTTCCTACAAACATACCAGAAAAGGCCTTCTACGAGAACTATGCGGACCTCATGAGGTCAAGCCATGCAGGGGCAAAATTATAGCGAGGTGCAATCTCTTATGGATGTTTATATAACGGATGTTTCTTCTTTTCTTCCCAATGGTCCCGTGTCGAACGACGATATGGAAAAGGTTCTGGGGGTGGTGGAGCATATACCCACCAGGATCAAAAAGATCGTTCTGAAAAGCAACGATATCCATTCAAGGTATTATGCTATCGACCCCGAAACGGGAAGACAGACACATACCAACGCTCAGCTCGCCGCCGAGGCGGTGCGCCGCCTTAAGCCTTACGATGGTTTTTCTCCAGACGACATCGAATGCCTTTGCTGCGGGACGTCCACGCCGGACCAGATCATGCCGGGCCACGGATTGATGGTTCACGGTGAACTGGCAAGCGGCCCCTGCGAGGTCGTGAGCACATCGAGCATCTGCATATCGGGGATGACGGCATTGAAATACGCTTATATGAACGTGGCGCTTGGCCTTTCGAAGAACGCCGTGGCAACGGGTTCGGATCTGGCGTCGGCATCCCTGAAGGCAAGGTTCTATGAGGCGGTCGGCGAGAAGAGAAAGGGCGGGAAGTTCAAGGAAGACGGAGAAGTGCCGCTCTTCGATACGGTCTTCCTCAGGTGGATGCTTTCCGACGGTGCGGGCGCGGTTTTCATGACGGGCAGCCCCACAGGCGCCGGCGGTGCCTTGAAAGTTGAATGGATCGAGAATATATCCTTCGCGGGGGAATTCGAAACCTGCATGTACTGCGGGGCGAAAAAGGAGGGGGACGGCCGGGTGACGGGCTGGCGCGGCTATCCTTCCCCGGAGATGGCCGCACGCGACGGGGCCTTTCTCATCAGACAGGATGTGAAGCTGCTGAACCGGGACATCATGAGGGTCTCTGTCGAAAAGACGCTGCCCTTTGTCATTGAAAGGCGCGGTCTTTCACCTGCCGGGGTCGATTGGCTGCTGCCGCATTATTCGTCGGGTTATTTCCGGCAGGAATACTATGACCACCTGAAGGATTTCGGGTTCGAGATACCCTACGAGAAATGGTTCACAAACTTGAATGACAAGGGGAACACCGGATCGGCCTCAATGTACATAATCCTTGAAGAACTATTCCATTCGAACAGGATAAAGAAAGGCGACAGGATACTCTGCTATATTCCCGAGAGCGGAAGGTTCTCCGTCTGTTACGTCATGCTGACAGTGGTGCGGGTCCCATCTGTTTCCTGACATAGCCTGCCAGTGTCTTTACGGTTCTGAAGATCACCCGGCTTGATTCCTCCAGGCTTATCCTCACGTTGTATTTCTTCTCCACGGCCACGGCGATCTCCACGGCATCGAGCGAATCCAGTCCGAGGACGGAATCGGGGCCTATGAGCGGGTCATCGGGAGAGAAGTCGTCCTGCACGGGATCGGATATCCTGCATATTCCAACGATCATCTCCAGCAGTTCCTTTTCAAATTCCAGCCCAGGTTGTTCGAACAGTTTCATTAGCCATCCACCTTATTTCGTCAATTTTTTTCTTAAAAATCCTTTGCGGCATATGTGAACCACGCCGGGATCGTTTCCCGTGAACGGTACCGGGAAAATCATCGGACGGTTTCAGAGAGGTCACGGAAAAGTCCATGTTCCTTCTCGGCGCAATCGAGGAGGATCTCGCTCAAAAGGTTGAAATTGTCTTTCTCCGACGCCCTGTCCTTGCATATCCTGGCGCTCGAGGCCGCAAACTCCCTCCACCTGTCGCCGATGACCGTCATCCTCTTTGAGAGATCGAGCAGGCGGTCATCCTTCAGTATGGCCGCGGCCTCCTGGAGAAAGGCGGCATACATGAAGCGAAAGCCTCCGCCCCCCGTCCCGAACTCTTCCTGCAGCCTTATGACATTGCCGAGATAGAGCAGCGTCTTGCGGTTCCCGTGCTTTTCGGGCCAGTTCTTCAGGCTGTTCGCAAAGAATCGGATCCCCCTGGCGCCCATGATCGGGACCGGCAGTTTCAGCATCACGAAACATGCCTCCTTGATACCCTTGACGACCGCCGCCGCGATGTCGATGTGCCCTGGGGCCCCCATGAAACGAAACATCTTTCCTTTGGGTGAGAATGTGCCTTTAGAGAAACGGGCCCTTATAAGATCTTCCCTGGTGCAGGTGACGGGTCCATCCATGACAGGATCGCTGATGATGTAGCCATTCCCGCTCATGCCATAGGCGATGATGAAGTGGGCGTCGAAATGGATCCTGAAGGCAGGAGGGAAGTAGGGGAGCCAGTAAACGGCCGTCTGGAGGCAGACGGGGATGCCCCTGCGGAGCATGTCGTCGAGGGCCTCCATGCCCTTTTCGGGGTTTTTGAACTTGACACACTTCACCCCGACCCCGAGGCGCCCGGCAGCGTTCTTCATAAGCCTTCCCGGAAAGGTGCGGTATGTGATGAGCGGGGAGCCGCTCATCTTGATAAAGGGGAAATAACCGAAGAACACACCTGAACCGATCCCGAAGACAAGCGCCTCCGAGGCTTTGACGCCGTAGTGGAAAAGGAGGCTGGATGTGGAGCCGCTCTCGCAGTGTGCGGAGATGCGGTGGGTGAAGTCTGTCTTTGCCGTGTCAGTCATTTTCCGGACCTTTCTCAAG
>ENA-UOWG01000306-UOWG01000306.1-activated-sludge-metagenome-genome-assembly--contig:-NODE-306-length-70816-cov-24.075013_pt1 | contig 70816 bp, 88 predicted proteins | sample MGYA00238147_ERZ761563 | MGnify/ENA primary metagenome ERZ761563 (study PRJEB28884, sample SAMN05720216) | anaerobic digester metagenome | isolation source: active sludge of municipal...
GTGGTGCCCACTGCCCGACTCGAACGGGCGACCTACCGCTTACAAGGCGGTTGCTCTACCAACTGAGCTAAGCGGGCCGAAAGGCAGTCTACGGCTACTTGATGCGCTGCAAGTGCGGGCGGCCGCCGCGCGGCGGCGGCTCGGGGGGCGGCGAGTCGGCTGCGTCGGCCTGTTGCTCTGGCGCGGGCGCCGGGGCGAGGCTGAGCACCGGGCCGGCCGAGGCAGGCGCCGGTGCGGACTCGGGCTGTGCGCCCTCGCCTTCGGCCTGGGCCTCGAAGGCCATGCCCTGCCCGTTTTCGCGCGCATAGATGGCGAGCACATTGGAAATCGGGACGTAGACCTCGCGCGCCACGCCGCCGAAGCGGGCGTTGAACTCGATCGCGTCGTTGCCGAGGTTGAGGCGCGAGGTGGCCATGGTCGAGACGTTGAGCACGATCTCGCCGTTCTTGACGAACTCGAGCGGCACGCGCACGCGCTCGTCGACCCGCACCGCGAGGTAGGGCGTGTAGCCCGAGTCCGTGCACCAGTCGTGGATGGCGCGCAGCAGATAGGGCTTGGTCGAGATCTCGCTCATGGGCGTGCGGCGCCGGCCGCGCGACGCGCCTAGCGGCGCATCACCTTCTCGGAGGGCGTGAGCGCCTCGATGTAGGCCGGGCGCGAGAAGATGCGCTCGGCGTACTTCTGCAGGGGCGCCGCGGTCTTGGGCAGCTCGATGCCGTAGTGGTCGAGGCGCCACAGCAGCGGGGCGAGCGCCACGTCGAGCATGCTGAACTCCTCGCCCAGCATGTACTTGTTCTTGAGCATCAGCGGGGCGAGCTGGGTGAGGCGGTCGCGGATCGAGGCGCGTGCCTTGTCCATGGCCTTGGGGTTGCTGTTGGCCTCGAGCACATGGACCTGCGAGAACAGCTCGCGCTCGAAGTTGAACAGGAACAGCCGCGCGCGGGCGCGCATCACCGGATCGGCGGGCATCAGCTGCGGATGCGGGAAACGCTCGTCGATGTACTCGTTGATGATGTTCGACTCGTAGAGCACGAGGTCGCGCTCCACGAGGATGGGGACCTGCCCGTAGGGATTCATCACGCTGATGTCCTCGGGCTTGTTGAACAGGTCGACGTCGCGGATCTCGAAGTCCATGCCCTTTTCAAAGAGCACGAAGCGGCAGCGCTGCGAGAACGGGCAAGTCGTGCCGGAGTACAGGACCATCATGTCGCGGTTTCCTTCACAAACGGCGAAGGGTGAGCAGGCTCACCCTTGCGCTGGCGGACGCGGCGGCGCCGTCGTCCGGGTCGATTCGGACGCGGGAGCGAACGCCCCCGCGCGGGTCCCTACTTCACGTCCTTCCAGAACGCGCGGTTGAGCCACCAGGCGAGCACGGTGAACACGGCCAGGAACAGCAGCACCCACACGCCGATCTGCACCCGCGAGGCGCGCGAGGGATCGGTCATGAACACGAGGTAGGCCACGAGGTCGGCGACCTTCGAGTCGTACTGGCGCGACTGCTCGGGGTTGGCCGGCTTGAAGGAGAAGCTCATCCCCTCGCGGGCCTGGCTCCCGGCGGGCGCCTCGGTCACGGTGGCGAAGCCGTCGTGGTCGAAGACCTTGACGGTCCTGACGAGCTCGCTCTTGCCGGTCTTCTCGTCCGTGACCTTGTGCACGGTCTCGATGGTGGCTTCGCGCGGACCCTGCAGTTCCCACAGCGCGTGCGGCATGCCGATGTTGGGCATGACCACGTTGTTCCAGCCGGTGGGGCTGGAGGCGTCGCGGTAGTAGGTGCGCCACAGGGTGAAGAGGTAGTCGGGACCGCTGAAGTCGAAGGTGGTGCGGGCGCGCGCGATCACCGACAGATCGGGAGGCATCTTGCCGAACCAGGCCTTGGCCTCGGCCGGGGTCATGGCGATCTTCATCGTGTCGCCGACCTTCTGGTTTCCGAAGATCAGGAAGTCCTTGATCTCCTTGTCGCTGATGCCGATGGCCTGCAGGCGGTTCCAGCGCATCAGGTTGGCGCTGTGGCAGTTCAGGCAGTAGTTCACGAAGGTGCGCGCGCCGCTTTGCAGGGCGGGCATGCTCTTCGAGCGGTCCGGCCAGTGGTCCATGTGGATGGTCGCGCCGGCGGCCCAGGCCGAGCCGGAAAGCAGCGCCACGGCCAGCGCCCCGGCGATGCGTGCAAGCAGCTTGTTCATTGTGGGACTCTCGATAGTCTCAGGGGCTCAGTGCGCGCTGAAGGTGATGCGCGCAGGCACGGGCTTGAACGTGCCCATGCGGCTCCACCAGGGCATGAGCGCGAAGAACGCGAAGTACACCAGGGTCAGCACCTGCGCGACCAGGGTCAGCGCCGGCGCCGGCGGCTGGGTGCCGAGGTAGCCAAGCACCACCATCACCGCGGCGAAGACATACAGCAGCCAGCTGTGCCAGGTCGGGCGGTAGCGCATCGACCGCGCCGGAGACTGGTCCAGCCAGGGCATCGCGAAGAAGATCACCACCGACACGCCCATCAGCACCACGCCCCAGAACTTGGCGTCCAGGGCAACCGGACCCACCATCAGCGGCAGCACCACGGCCAGCGCGACGAGCACGGCGAGGCGCGCCTTCTTGCTGGTGGTCGACAGGTAGATGAGCGCGCCCAGGCCCGCCAGGCCGATCACCAGCGCCCACATGAATTCGGTCGTGGTCGCGCGCAGGATCGAGTAGAAGGGCGTGAAGTACCACACCGGGGCGATGTGCGAGGGCGTGGTCAGCGGGTCGGCGGGCTGGAAGTTGGTCCACTCGAGGAAGTAGCCACCCATCTCCGGCGCGAAGAACACGATGCCGAAGAAGATGATCAGGAACACCGACAGGCCCAGGATGTCGTGCACCGAGTAGTAGGGGTGGAACGGGATGCCGTCCACCGGCCGCCCGGTCTTCGGGTCGATCGTGTCCTTGATCTCGACGCCGTCCGGATTGTTCGATCCCACGTCGTGCAGCGCGAAGATGTGCGCCACCACCAGGCCGAGCAGCACGAGCGGGATGGCGATCACGTGGAACGCGAAGAAGCGGTTGAGCGTGGCGTCGCCCACCACGTAGTCGCCGCGCACCAGCACCGCGAGGTCGGGGCCGATCAGGGGAATGGCGCCGAACAGGTTCACGATCACCTGGGCACCCCAGAAGCTCATCTGGCCCCAGGGCAGCAGGTAGCCGAAGAACGCCTCGCCCATCAGGCACAGGAAGATCAGGCAGCCGAAGATCCACACCAGCTCACGCGGCTTGCGGTAGCTGCCGTAGAGCAGGCCGCGGAACATGTGCAGGTACACCACGACGAAGAACATCGAGGCGCCGGTGCTGTGCATGTAGCGGATGAACCAGCCGCCCGGCACGTCGCGCATGATGTACTCGACCGAGGCGAAGGCCAGGGCCGCGTCGGGCTTGTAGTGCATCACCAGGAAGATGCCCGAGACGATCTGGATCACCAGCACCACCAGCGCGAGCGAGCCGAAGAAGTACCAGAAGTTGAAGTTCTTCGGCGCGTAGTACTCGGAGAGGTGGTTCTTGTATGCCGCCATCAGGCTCGGCATGCGCTGGTCTACCCAGCCCATCAGGCCGGTGTACTCGGTCTTGTGCAGTCCCATGACGAATCCTGGAGTGGGTTCGGGTCAGGCCTTGTCGTCGCCGATCAGCACGACGGTGTCGGACAGGTAGCGGTGCGGAGGGATCGCCAGATTGTCCGGCGCCGGCTTGTTCTTGAACACGCGGCCCGCCAGATCGAAAGTCGAGCCGTGGCAGGGGCACACGAAGCCCTGGTCGCCGCCGAGCTGGGGGCTCTGGCCGGCGTTGTAGGGGCCGGTGGGCGAGCAGCCCAGGTGCGTGCAGATGCCCACGCACACCAGGTAGTCGGGCTTGATCGAGCGCAGGTCGTTCTGCGCGTAGGCCGGGGTGGGGTACTGGGTGCGCAGCGAGTTCGGGTCGGCGACCTGTGCGTTGACCTTCTTGATCGACTCGAGCTGCTCGGGCGTGCGGCGCATCACCCACACCGGCAGGCCGCGCCACTCCACGGTACGCATCTCTCCCGGCGCGAGCCCGGAAACATCGAACTCCACCGGGGCGCCGGCCGCCTTGGCACGCTCGGACGGAGCGAGCGAAGACACGAACGGCGCGGCGATCGCCACCACGCCTGCGCCACCGACCACCGAGGCGGCGATCAGGGCGTTGCGGCGATCCTTGTCTACGGGCGGGGCGGCGGTATCCGCGGCGTGCGCGGCCTGTTGAGGGGTGGCGTTGGACATGGGATTCCCGATGCGGAGTGGGGCGCGGCAGCACACAGGCGAAGTCCGCGCTTTTTGGCAGCCCGCGATTCTACCCGAACCGTCCCGACGGCCCGGAACATCCCGGGTGGTGGAATGGCTGCCTGCGGGCGAAGGCCCGGCCGGCCACGGCTCACCTGCCCACGCATAGAATCCACGGACGTACCCGTCACCCCGTCATGGAGCGCTGCATGAGCATGCTGAAGGACTTTCGCGATTTCGCCGTCAAGGGCAATGTCATCGACCTGGCGGTGGCCGTGATCATCGGTGCCGCCTTCGGGAAGATCGTCGATTCGCTGGTCAAGGACCTGGTCAACCCGATCCTGGGCGCGATCATCGGCAAGCCCGACTTCTCGAACCTCTACGTCGTGCTCCGGCTGCCCAGCGGATACAGCGGCCCCATGGACTACGAGGCCCTGACCAAGGCGGGGGCGACGGTGTTCGGGTACGGCGCCTTCCTGACCGCGGTGATCAACTTCCTGCTGCTGGCCTTCGTGATCTTCTGGATGGTGAAGCTCGTCAGCCGCGTCAAGTCCAACCTCGATGCCACGGCCGCGCCCACGCCCGACGACGTGGTCCTGCTGCGCGAGATCCGCGACCTGCTCCAGAAGCAGGCGTCTGGCAAGTAATCACTCACGCGGGAGCCCCTGCGAATGCTGAAGCGGCTGTGGCTGATCTTTGCCCAGGCCACGGCTGTGGGGCTCGCCCTGCTGTTCGTGGTGGGGACCCTGCGGCCCGACTGGCTGCAGCGCGCCCCGCGCACGGCGCTGCCCGCCCCCGAGCCGAGGTCCGGCGCGCCGGACCGGCCTCTGGACGGCGCCCGCCTGCCGTCCATGGACGGCTACTCCGAGGCGGTGCGCCAGGCGGCGCCCGCGGTGGTCAACATCTACACCACTCAGGCGCTGCGTCGCGCGCCCTCGTCGGACGACCCGCTGTTCCAGCGTTTCTTCGGTGACACCCCGGCGGAGCGGGTGCTCTCGCTCGGCTCGGGAGTGATCGCCAGCGCCGACGGCTACGTGCTCACCAACAATCACGTGGTCCAGGCCGCCGACGAGATCGCCGTGGCGCTGCCCGACGGGCGCCGGCTCGACGCCCGCCTGGTGGGCGCCGACCCCGAGACCGACCTGGCCGTGCTGCGCATCGATGCTCGCGACCTGCCCGCGATCCGCTTCGGCCGCTCGGACTCCCTGCGGGTGGGCGACGTGGTGCTGGCCATCGGCAACCCCTTCGACGTCGGCCAGACCGTGACCATGGGCATCGTCTCGGCCCTGGGGCGCAACAAGCTGGGGATCAACCGCTTCGAGAACTTCATCCAGACCGACGCCGCCATCAACCGCGGCAACTCGGGCGGCGCCCTGGTCGATGCCTCGGGCCATCTGGTGGGCATCAATTCGGCGATCTTCTCGCCCAATGCGCGCTCGCCCAGCTCGGTGGGCATCGGCTTCGCCATCCCCACCAGCATCGTCAACGAGGTCTTCGAGCAGCTTGTCGCCAAAGGCAAGGTGGTGCGCGGCTACTTCGGCATCGAGCCCGAGGACATCACCCCCGACCTGGCCGAGACGCTCAAGCTCGGCCGGAGCTCCGGCGTCGTGGTGCGCGGCGTGGCGCGCAGCGCGCCGGCGGGCCGCGCCGGCATGCAGCCCGGCGACGTGCTGCTCGCCATCAACGGCGCCGCGGTCGACGACAGCACCCGCATGCTCAACCAGATCGCAGCGCTCGCGCCCGGCTCCACGGCCCGGGTGCGGGTGTTGCGCATCGGACGCGAACTCGACGTCGACGTGGTCGTCGGCGAGCGCCCCATTCCGCCACCGCGCCGCTAGTCGCGCCGCCGCCTGGCGCGGCTTGCGCCAGGTCCAGACGCCGCGCCGGCGGCGCTTGTACAGCGGCAAGACGGCGACTATGCGTGAGCCATGGAGGAAGCGATTCCATGAGTCTTGCTGCGCAACTAGCGCGCGCCGCCCCAGGCGCCGCTGCCTTCAAGGCCTGGGGCAGGCAGTGGTTCGGGCTGCTCGCCGCCGGCCGCCAGGCGGCGCTGGTCGCCCACGCCGCGCGGCACTCGCGCTTCTATGCCGACCACTGGCGCGGCGCGGTCGCGGGCGGCTTCAATGCGCTGCCGCCGGTCACGCGGGCCGAACTCATGGCGCGCTTCGACGACTGGGTCTGCGACCCGCGCATCACGCTGGGCGAGGTGCGCCGCTTCGTCGCCGACCCGGCCCGCGCGGGCGACTCCTACCTCGAGCACTACGCGGTGTGGACGAGTTCCGGCACCAGCGGCCTGCCCGGCATTTTCGTCCACGACGACTTCTCGGTCGGCTTGTCGGGCTGGCTCACGACCACGCGGGGCGACGCGCGGGTGATGGCCCGCAACCTTGCCTCGGCGCTGGCGAGCGACAACCGCTCGGTGCTGGTCTCGGCGCTCGGCGGCCACTTTGCGGCCTACGCGCTGTGGCAGCGCCAGCGGCGCATGAATCCCTGGATCGCCAGCCGGTCGCGCGCCGTGTCGGTGCTGCTGCCCCTGCCGCAGATCTGCGGCGCGCTCGAGGCCGCGCAGCCGCAGTTGCTCGCCTCCTACCCCAGCCTGCTGCTCGAGCTCGCGCGCGAGCGCCGCGCGGGGCGCCTGGGCATCGCGCCGCGCGCCCTATGGGCCGGCGGCGAGCACCTGAGCGCCGCGATGCGTGCCGAGATCGAATCCGGCTTCGAGGCGCCCCTGGCCGAGGAGTACGGCGCCTCCGAGTGCATCAGCATCGCCAGTGCCTGCGCCGAGGGCCATCTCCACGTCAACGAGGACTGGGTCACGCTGGAGCCGATCGACGAGCACGATCGGCCGGTGGCGCCTGGCACCGTGTCGCACGCCGCGCTGCTCACCAACCTCGCCAACTTCGTCCAGCCCGTGATCCGCTACCGGCTCGAGGACCGCATCCTGGTGCTGCCCGAGCCCTGCCCCTGCGGCAATCCGATGATGGCCATCCGCGTCGAGGGGCGCACGGACGAGACGCTCGAGTTCGCCGGTCTGCGCGGGCCGGTGCGCATCGTGCCCATGGCGCTCGCCACCGCCGTCGAGGAGGCCGCCGGCGTGCACCGCTTCCAGATCCGCGCGCTCGGGCGCGAGCGGCTCGAGGTGTGGATCGATCCGGCCGGCGTGCGGCAACGCGCTACGGTCGCAGAACGCGTGCGCGGAGCGCTCGAGGCTCTGCTCCAGTCGCACGGCGCCGCGGGTGTGCGGATCGACTGCCGTTGGGCCGCGCCGCAGCGCGATGCGCGCAGCGGCAAGTGTCGGCAGGTGCTGCGCGAATCTGGGCACGCACCGGCCGCACCGCCGCCCCCAGCCAGGGCGCCGGCAGCTAGGGGCTCGCGCGCAGGCGCGCGCTCATCTCGGCAGCCTTGAGCCGGGCCACCGGGTCGCCCTGCGCGGCAGCGCGCAGGTACCACACCCAGGCTCTGGCCGTGTCCTGCGGCACGCCGTCGCCACGCTCGTAGAGGCTCGCCAGGATGTAGGCGGCGCCATCCTCGTCCTGCTGCGCGGCGCGCTCGTACCAGCGGGCGGCCTGGGCCATGTCGCGCGGCACGCCGCGGCCGAGGAAGTACTGCGTGGCCAGCGTCAGCTGCGCCGGCCCGTGCCCCTGCTCGGCGGCGCGCGCGAACCATTCGTTGGCCGTGGCCATGGAGCGTGCCACGCCCTCGCCGCGCTCGTAGAGCAGGGCCAGACCGAACTGCGCCTGGGCAAATCCCGCCTGCGCCGAGCGCGCGAGCCAGAGCACGGCCGCCGTGGAATCCGGCGGACCGCCCTCGCCGAGCATGAGCATCACCGCCAGGTTGAACTGCGCGACCCGCAGACCGCGCTCGGCCGCCTGCTGGTAGCGCTGGCGTGCGGCCTCGTGCTGGCCGCCCTGGTAGGCCACCCAGCCGGCGGATAGATCCGGGTCCTCGTCGGGCGCAATCTGCAGTCGCGCACCCGCCGCCTGCGCCATCAGCGCGAGCAGGCCGGCCAGCGCCAGTCCCCGCGCGAACCCGGCCAGCTGGCCAAGCCGCGGCGGCACGCCCTCAGCTCCCCGGCTCGGGGGCCGGTGCGTCGTCCTTGCGGCCGAACAGGGCCACCAGCCAGATCCCCACCTGGTAGAGCAGCACCAGGGGAATGGCGAGGAGCAGTTGCGAGAGCACGTCCGGAGGCGTGACGATCGCGGCGATGATGAAGGCGCCGACGATCACATAGGGGCGCGCCTGCTTGAGCTTCTCGAGCGAGGCGATGCCCATGCGGTTGAGCACCATCACCACGATCGGGACCTCGAAGGTCAGGCCGAAGGCGATGAACATGCTGATCACGAAGCCGAAGTAGGAATCGATGTCGGGCGCGAAGTTCACCGAGTCGGGCGCAAAGCCCGCGATGAAGGTGAACACCATGCGGAACACGACGAAGTAGCAGTACGCCATGCCCAGCGCAAACATCGCCAGGCTCGAGGCGATCAGCGGCAGGGCCAGGCGCTTCTCGTGCTTGTAGAGTCCCGGCGCGACGAAGGCCCACACCTGATAGAGCACGTAGGGCAGAGAGATCAGGAAGGCCGCGAACAGCGTGACCTTGAGCGGCACCATGAAGGGCGCGATCACCCCGGTGGCCAGCAGCTTCGAGCCCTCCGGCAGGGCCACCATCAGCGGCGCGGACAGCGCATCGAAGATCTGCTTCATGAACGGGCTCAGGGCCACGAACACGATCACGATGGCGATGGCCGCCCGCACCAGCCGCGTGCGCAACTCGACGAGGTGCGACAGCAGGCTCTCTTCCTGGGGGGGGGATTCCTCGGCCATGGTGTCCGGCGGGCGGCGCTAGCGGCGAATGCGCGGGCGGCTGACCCGAGCCCGCGGTGCGTAGCGGTTGCGTGCCGCGCCAGCGTGCGCGTCGGGCAGGGCGAGCTGCCGCTTGAGCCGCGCGAGTTCCTCGGCGAGTTCATCCACCGAGGGCGCCGCCTTGTAGCGACGCGCGAAGGTCTTGCGCTCCCAGCTGCCGCTCTCCCAGTCGTAGGACTGGGCGGTGGCCGCCTCGGCGCCTTCGGTCACGGCGGTCGGCGCCGACACGCTGCCGTCGAGCGCCGCGCCCGCCTGGTTCAGATCGCTCTGGATCGAGCTCACGGTGCTGGCCACCTGGCTTTCGACCGAGGCCGCCATCGAGCGGGCCTGCTCCTGCAGGCGCTTGAGTTCCGCGATCTCCATCTCGCGGTTGATGTCCGACTTCACCTGGCTGACGTAGCGCTGCGCCTTGCCCGCCCATTCGCCGGCCGCGCGGGCGACCTTGGGCAGGCGCTCGGGTCCGAGGACCACGAGTGCCACGACCCCGATCAGGGCGAGCTCGCCGAAGCTGAAATCGAGCATGGGAGTGAGGCGACGCCGGGGCAGCCGGCGTCGCAGGCCGGTGCCCGCGGGCGCCGGACCAGGCTCAGGAGTTGGTCTTTTCCTTGGCCTGGACGTCGATGGTCTGGCCCGAGGCCACCTGCTTGGCGGGATCGGCGGGCTTGGCATCGGCAGCCGCATCGGTGCCTTCCTTCATGCCTTCCTTGAAGCCCTTGATCGCGCCGCCCAGATCCTTGCCGACGTTCCTGAGCTTGCCGGTGCCGAAGATCAGAACGATGACCACCAGGACGATGACCCAGTGCCAGATCGAAAACGAACCCATGTGCGTCTCCTACAGACGTTTCCACGGCCGGGGTCCGCCCAGCACATGGATATGCAAGTGATTCACCTCTTGTCCGCCGTCGGGGCCGTTGTTGATCACGACCCGAAAGCCGTTGGCGCAGCCTTGTTCCCGGGCGAGTTGCGGGGCGAGCGCCAGCATTCTACCCAGAAGGGGCGCGTCGACCGCGCGCGCGTCGAACAGCGATCCGAGGTGGTGCTTGGGGATCATGAGGAAGTGCACCGGAGCGGCCGGGTGAATGTCATGAAACGCCAGCAACTCCTCGTCCTCGTAGACCTTCTTCGAGGGAATCTCGCCAGCCGCGATGCGGCAGAACAGGCACTGGGGGTCGCGTCCGGGATGGCTCATGTCTCGGTTCTCCTGCTCAGAATGCTTGGACCGCGCGCTGCGCTCAGGGTTCGCCCCGCCACCCGAAGGCGGGAGGCGCGGCTCATCCGACCGGTGCGTCGGGCGTCTCGCCCTGCTCGCGCTCGCGGGCGCGCCGCGCGGCCTTCTCTTCGAGGCCCGAGGTGCCCGCGCGACGCTCGAGCTCGGCGAGCACCTGCTCGGGACGCAGGCCGTGCTGGGCGAGCATCACCAGGCAGTGAAACCACAGGTCCGCGCACTCGGCCACGATGCGCTCGGGCGCGCCGTCCTTGGCGGCCATCACCGTCTCGGTGGCCTCCTCGCCGATCTTCTTGAGCACGGCGTCGGGCGCGCGCGCCAGCAGGCGCGCCACGTACGAGGCCTCGGGGTCGCCGCCACGGCGGCTCTCGATCACGTCGGCCAGCCGCGCGAGCACGCTCGCATCCTGCGGGTTCATCGGTAGATCGTCTCCGGATCCTTGAGCACGGGGTCCACGGTGCGCCAGGCACCGTCCTCGAGGCGGCGGAAGAAGCAGCTCTCGCGCCCAGTGTGGCAGGCGATGCCGCCGGCCTGTTCCACGCGATACAGCACCACGTCGCCATCGCAGTCCAACCGCACCTCCAGCACGCGCTGGCGGTGGCCTGACTCCTCGCCCTTGCGCCACAGGCGTTGCCGCGAGCGCGAGAAATACACCGCCTGCCCGGTGGCCACGGTCTCGGCCAGTGCCTCGCGGCTGGCCCAGGCCACCATCAGGATGCGGCCCGAGACCGCGTCCTGGGCGATCACCGGCACCAGGCCGCGCTCGTCGAAGGCCAGCTCGGCCAGCCAGTCGGCGGCCATCAGTCCAGCCTCATCGCGATGCCGCGGCTCGCCAGGTAGCGCTTGGCCTCGCCCACCGTGTACTCGCCGAAGTGGAAGATCGACGCGGCGAGCACCGCGTCGGCGCGGCCCCGCGTGACACCCTCGGCCAGGTGTTCGAGCGTGCCCACCCCACCCGAGGCGATCACCGGCACGCCCACGGCGTCGGCCACGGCGCGCGTGAGTTCGAGGTCGAAGCCGGACTTGGTGCCGTCGCGGTCCATGCTGGTGAGCAGGATCTCGCCCGCGCCCAGGCGCTCGACCTCGCGCGCCCACTCGATCGCGTCGCGCCCGGTGGGCGTGCGCCCGCCGTGGATGTAGACCTCCCAGCCGGCCTGCGCGTCGTCGGCGCGGCGCCGCCGCGCGTCGATCGCCACCACGATGCACTGCGAGCCGTAGCGCGCCGTGGCCTCGCCGATCAGTTCGGGGCGCTGCACGCCCGCGGTGTTCACCGAGATCTTGTCGGCCCCGGCGTTGAGCAGCCGGCGCACGTCCTCGACCTGACGCACCCCGCCGCCGACGGTGAGCGGGATGAAGACCTGCTCGGCCACTGCCTCGATCACGTGCAGGATGATGTCGCGCGCATCGGAGCTGGCGGTGATGTCGAGGAAGGTGAGCTCGTCGGCGCCCTGCTCGTCGTAGCGGCGGGCGATCTCGACGGGGTCGCCCGCGTCGCGCAACGACACGAAGTTCACCCCCTTGACCACCCGCCCGGCGGTCACGTCCAGGCAGGGAATGATGCGCTTGGCCAGCACGTTCAGCCGCCGCGACCGGCCACCAGGGCCTGTGCCGCCTGGAAGTCGAGCGTGCCTTCGTAGAGCGAGCGGCCGAGGATCGCGCCCTCCACGCCGAACTCCTCGACCTTGAGCAGGGCCTCGATGTCGGCGAGCCCCGCGATTCCGCCGCTGGCGTACACCGGCACCTTGACGGCTCGCGCCAGCTCCACCGTGGCCTCGACGTTGACCCCGGTGAGCATGCCGTCGCGGCCGATGTCGGTGTACAGGATGGCCTCGACGCCGTAGCCCTCGAACTTGCGGCCCAGGTCCACCACGTCGTGCCCGGTGAGCTTGCTCCAGCCGTCGGTGGCGACCTTGCCGCCCTTGGCGTCGAGCGCCACGATCACGTGACCGCCGAAGGCGCTGCAAGCGTCATGCAGGAAGCCCGGATTCTTGACCGCCGCGGTGCCGATCACCACGAAGCGCACGCCGTCGTCGATGTAGCGCTCGATCAGGTCCAGGTCGCGCATCCCGCCGCCCAGCTGGATCTCGATGTCCTCGCCGACCTCGGCCACCATCTTGCGGATCACGGGCTCGTTGACCGGCTTGCCCGAGCGCGCCCCGTTGAGGTCGACGATGTGCAGCCGCTGCGCGCCCTGGGCCACCCAGTGGCGCGCCATGGCCACGGGGTCGTCCGAGAAGACGGTCACGTCCGCGTCCATGTTGCCCTGGCGCAGGCGCACGCAGCGCCCATCCTTGATGTCGATGGCGGGAATGAGCAGCATCTCGGTCGAGCCTGAGAGGGAGGGATGGGGCCGGGCCCTCAGGGGGCCCAGCGGGTGAAGTTCTCGTAGATGCGCAAGCCGCTGGCGGCGCTCTTCTCGGGGTGGAACTGCGTCGCAAAAATGTTATCCAGAGCCACCACGCAGGTAAAGGCGAGGCCGTAGTCGCTGCGCCCGGCAACCAGTCCTTCGTCGGCGGGCTCAACGTAGTAACTGTGCACGAAATAGAACCAGCTCGACTGCGGCACGCCCGCCCAGAGCGGGTGCGCGCCGGTCTGCTGCACGCGGTTCCAGCCCATGTGAGGCACCTTGAGCCGCGCGCCATCGGGGCCTTGCATCGCCGCCGGGAAGCGGCGCACACGGCCGGCAAACACGCCCAGGCCGCGCACGTCGCCTTCTTCCGAGTGCTCGAAGAGCATCTGCTCGCCGATGCACACGGCCAGCACCGGCCGCGAGGCCAGCGCGCGGCGCACCGCGTCTTCCAGGCCCGCCTCGCGCAGCGTGCGCATGCAGTCGGGCATGGCGCCCTGGCCGGGGAAGACCACCCGGTCGGCGGCGTCGATGTCGGCCGCGCGGTCGGCGACGAGCACCCGCGTTGCCTTGGGCGCCACGCGCTCCAGCGCCTTGGCCACCGAGCGCAGGTTGCCCATGCCGTAGTCGACGACAGCAATGGTGCTCATGGTCGAGCGGGGTCGGGAAGAAGGCCTAGAGCGAGCCCTTGGTGGAGGGGATGCTGCCCGCGGCGCGCGCATCGGGCTCGACCGCCATGCGCAGCGCGCGCCCGAAGGCCTTGAACACCGTCTCGCACTGATGGTGCGAGTTGGCGCCGCGCAGGTTGTCGACGTGCAGCGTGACGCCCGCGTGGTTCACGAAGCCCTGGAAGAACTCGTGCGCGAGGTCCACGTCGAACTCGCCGATCATCGCCCGCGTGAACGGCACCTCCCACACCAGCCCGGGGCGGCCCGACAGGTCGATCACCACCCGCGACAGCGCCTCGTCCAGCGGCACGTAGGCGTGGCCGTAGCGGCGCACGCCGCGCTTGTCGCCCAGCGCCTGCGCGAAGGCCTGGCCCAGCGTGATGCCCACGTCCTCCACCGTGTGGTGGCCGTCGATGTGCAGGTCGCCCTGCGCCTCGACCGTGAGGTCGAGCAGACCGTGGCGCGCGATCTGCTCGAGCATGTGGTCGAAGAACCCGATCCCCGTGGCGAGCTGCGCGCGGCCGCTGCCGTCCAGGTTCAGGGCGACGCGGATGCGCGTCTCGGAGGTGGTGCGGCTCAGGTCGGCGGTGCGGGCGGTCATGGCGCTTCGAGGCTCTCGCGCAGGGCCGCGAGCAAGGCCTCGTTCTCCTCTGGGGTGCCAATCGTGGCACGCAGGCAGCCCGCCAGCAGCGGGTGCGCGCGCGCCACGTTCTTGATCAGGATACCGCGCGCCTTGAGCCCGGCGAACACCGCGTCGGGATCGGCCACGCGCAGGAGCAGGAAATTCGCGGCGCTCGGGAAGGTCTCGACCCCGGGCAGAGCGGCGAGCGCGGCGCCGACACGGTCGCGCTCGGCGCGGATCGCGGCCGCCTGAGCCTCGAGCACCTCGAGGTGATCGAGCAGCAAGTCGGCGGCGGCAAGCGTGAGCGAGTTCACGTTGTAGGGCGGTCGCAGCTTGTCCACCTCGCGCAACAGCGCCGCGTCGCCGCACAGGTAGCCCAGGCGCAGGCCGGCGAGGCCAAGCTTGGAAAAGGTGCGCAGCACCAGCAGGCGCGCATCACTGCCCAGGCGCGGCAGCCAGGTGTCGCGCGCGAAGGGCAGGTAGGCCTCGTCGATCACCACCAGGCCGGGCGCGGCATCGAGCAGCGCCTCGACGTCGGCACGGTCGAAGAGCTTGCCGGTCGGGTTGTTGGGCCACGCCACGAACAGCACCGCGGGCCGGTGTTCGGCCATGGCCGCGAGCAGCGCCGCGCGGTCGAGCGAGAAGTCGGCGCGCAGCGGCACGCCCACGAAGCGGCAGCCGTCGAAGCGTGCGCTCATCTCGTACATCACGAAGCCCGGGGCGGGCGCCATCACCACCGCGCCGGGCACGGCACAGGCCTGGATCAGCAGGTGGATGAGTTCGTCCGAGCCGTTGCCCAGCAGCAGCGCCTGCCCCGCCGGCAGGCCGATCGCCTGCGCCAGCCGCCGCTTGAAGGCGGCAGGCTCGGCCGGTGGGTAGCGGTTGATCGCCACCTGCGCCAGGCGCTCGCCCAGGGCCGCGGCAAGGGCGGCCGGCAAGCGGTAAGGATTTTCCATCGCGTCGAGCTTGATCAGACCCTCGGCGCAGGGCACGGCGTAGGCCGAGATCGCGCGCACCTCGGGGCGGATCAAGGTGAGCGGATCCACTCGCGCGCTCATTCGGCGGGCCCGATTCGGTAGCGCGCCGCCGCGGCGTGCGCCGGCAGGCTCTCGCCATCGGCGAGCTCCGCGGCGATCCGCCCCAGGCTGCGCGCGCCCTCGGCCGAGACGCGGATCAGGCTGGTGCGCTTCTGGAAGTCGTAGACCCCCAGGGGCGAAGAGAAGCGCGCGGTGCGCGAGGTGGGCAGCACGTGGTTGGGCCCGGCGCAGTAGTCGCCCAGCGATTCGCTCGTGTGGCGCCCCAGGAAGATCGCGCCGGCGTGGCGAATCTTCGCGGCCCAGCGCTGCGGCTCGTCGGTCGAGATCTCGAGGTGCTCGGGCGCGATGCGGTCGGCCACCGCGCAGGCCTCCTCGAGGTCGCGGGCGAGGATCAGCGCCCCTCGTCCGGCGAGGCTCGCCTCGATGATCTCGCGCCGCGGCATGCCGGGCAGCAGGCGCGTGATCGAGGCCTGCACCCGCGCGATGAACCCCGCGTCGGGAGTGAGCAGGATCGCCTGCGCGAGCTCGTCGTGCTCGGCCTGCGAGAACAGGTCCATCGCGATCCAGTCGGGATCGGTCTTGCCGTCGCAGATCACCAGGATCTCGCTCGGCCCGGCGATCATGTCGATGCCCACGGCGCCGAAGACGCGGCGCTTGGCCGCCGCCACGTAGGCGTTGCCCGGGCCGACGATCTTGTCGACCGCGGTGAGGGTCTGCGTGCCGTAGGCGAGTGCCGCCACCGCCTGCGCGCCGCCGATCGCCCAGGCGCGCGACACCCCGGCCAGGCTGGCCGCGGCAAGCACCAGCGGATTGCGCACCCCGTCGGGCGTGGGCACCACCATCTCGATGCGCTCGACCCCGGCCACGTGCGCGGGCAGCGCGTTCATCAGCACCGAGGACGGATACGCCGCCTTGCCGCCGGGCACATACAGACCCACCGAGTCGAGCGGCGTGACGCGCTGCCCCAGCTCGGTGCCGTCGTCCTCGGTGAGCGTCCAGCTCTGCGCGCGCTGATGCTCGTGGAAGGCCCCGATGCGCCGCGCGGCGGCCTCGAGCGCAGCGCGGCGCGCGGCGGGCAGCGACTCGAGCGCGGCGCGCATCTCGTCGGCGGGAATCTCGAGCGCGGCCACCGAGGGCGCGGCCATGCGGTCAAAGCGGTTCGTGTACTCGAGCAGGGCAGCGTCGCCGCGCGCGCGCACGTCATCGACGATGGCGCAGGCGCGCGCTTCGATGCCGGCGTCGATGGCGGTGTCGACCGCCACGAGATCAGCGAAGGCCGCGTCGAAGCCCGGATCGCGGGTGGAAAGCTGTCGCATCTTCATGGGCGCGCGGCGGACTCGATGTGCTCGATCAGTGGACGCAGTGCCTCGCGCTTGAGCTTGAGCGCCGCGCGGTTGACGATCAGACGCGCGGAAATCGAGGCGATCTGCTCGACCTCGACCAGGCGGTTGGCGCGCAGTGTTCCGCCCGAACTGACCAGGTCGACGATGGCGTCGGCCAGGCCGGCGAGCGGTGCCAGTTCCATCGAGCCGTAGAGCTTGATCAGGTCGACGTGCACGCCCTTGGCCGCGAAGTGCTCGCGCGCGGTGCGCACGTACTTGGTGGCCACGCGCAGGCGCGCGCCGCGCCGCACGCTGGCGGCGTAGTCGAAGCCCTCGGGAACGGCCACGCACAGCCGGCAGCGCGCGATGCCCAGATCCACGGGCAGGTACAGCCCGTCGCCGCCGTGCTCCATGAGCACGTCCTGCCCGGCCACGCCCAGGTCGGCGGCGCCGTGCTGCACGTAGGTGGGCACGTCGGACGCGCGCACCAGCACGATGCGCAGGTCCGCGCGGCTGGTGCCGATGATCAGCTTGCGCGAGGTCTCGGGGTCCTCGGCGGGCGTGATGCCGGCCGCGGCGAGCAGCGGCAGGGTCTCGTCGAAGATGCGGCCCTTGGACAGCGCGAGCGTGATCACTTGACCCTCTCGATGCGCGCGCCCAGTGCGGCAAGCTTCACCTCCATGCGGTCGTAGCCGCGGTCGAGGTGGTAGATGCGGTCGATCAGGGTGTCGCCCTCGGCGGCGAGCGCGGCGATCACCAGCGAGGCCGAGGCGCGCAGGTCGGTGGCCATCACGCTCGCACCCGACAGGCGCGGCACGCCGTGCACGATCGCGGTGTGACCGTCGATGTCGATCGCAGCTCCCAGGCGCTGCAGTTCCGGCACGTGCATGAAGCGGTTCTCGAAGATCGTCTCGCTGATCCGCCCCACCCCCTCGGCGATCGCGTCGAGCGCCATGAACTGCGCCTGCATGTCGGTGGGAAAGGCCGGGTAGGGAGCCGTGCGCAGGCTCACCGCGCGCGGCCGGCCGCGCATGGCGATGCGGATCCAGTCGGCGCCGCTGTCGATCGAGGCGCCCGCCTCGCGCAGCTTCTCGAGCACCGCGTCGAGCGAGCGCGGCGCCGCCCCCGTGACCGTGAGTTCGCCACCGGTGGCCGCGGCCGCCACCAGGAAGGTGCCCGTCTCGATGCGGTCGGGCATCACCGCGTGGCGCGCGCCGTGCAGGCGCTCCACGCCTTCGATGACGATGCGGTCGCTGCCCGCTCCGCGCACCCGTGCACCCATGGCGTTGAGGCACTCGGCCAGGTCGACGACCTCGGGTTCGCGCGCTGCGTTCTCGATCACCGTCTCGCCCCGGGCCAGGACGGCGGCCATCATCAGGTTCTCGGTGCCGGTGACGGTGACCATGTCGGTGACGATGCGCGTGCCCGTCAGGCGCGAGGCGCGGGCCACCACGTAGCCGTGCTCGATGGCGATCTCCGCCCCCAGGGCCTGCAGCCCCTTGATGTGCTGGTCCACCGGCCGCGCGCCGATGGCGCAGCCGCCAGGCAGCGACACGCGCGCCTGGCCGGCGCGCGCCACCAGCGGCCCGAGCACGAGGATCGAGGCGCGCATCGTCTTGACGAGCTCGTAGGGGGCCTCGGTCGAAGTCAGCGCCGCGGCGCGCAGGCGCACGCTGTCGCCCTCGCGCTCCCAGGCCACGCCCATGCCGCGCAGCAGCCGGGACATGGTGCTGATGTCGGCCAGCTGGGGCACGTTGTCGAGCACCAGCTCCTCGTCGCTGAGCAGCGCCGCCGCCAGGATGGGCAGGGCGGCGTTCTTCGCGCCCGAGGCGCGCACCTCGCCTCGCAGCGGGCCGTTGCCGGCAATGCGCAGCTTGTCCATCAGCGGCCTCGCGCGGCGTACTCCGCCGGAGTGAGGGTGCCGGTGAACGAGAGCGCGTGGATCTCGCCGCTGTCGATGCGCGCGCGCAGCGCATCGAGGATCAGGCGCTGGCGCGCCAGGCGCGACTTGCCCTCGAACTCCGGGCTCACGATCAGGGCGTAGAAGTGGTGGCCGTCGCCCTGCACTTCGATCTTCTCGGCCGGCAGGGCGGCGCCGATCCAGGCTTCGATGTCGGTGGTGCTTGCGCTCATCGCGCTCCTCAGAGACGTAGCTTGTAGCCGCGCGCCAGCAGTGCGAGCGCGATGGCGACCGCCGCCACGCAACTCGTGCCCACGATGGCAAGCGAGATCCAGGGATCGACGTCCGACTGGCCCAGGAAGCCGTAGCGAAAGCCGTCGATCATGTAGAAGAACGGGTTCAGGTGCGAGACCTTCTGCCAGAACGCGGGCAGTCCGTGCACCGAGTAGAACACGCCCGCCAGGAAGGTGGCGGGCATGATCAGGAAGTTCTGGAAGGCGGCGATCTGGTCGAACTTGTCGGCCCACAGCCCGGCGATCAGGCCCACCGCGCCCAGCATCACCGCACCCAGCACGGCAAAGCCCAGGATCCACAGCGGCGCGGCGAACCCGGGCGGCGCCCACCAGGCGGTGACCGCGAACACCCCCAGGCCCACCACCAGGCCGCGCACCGCCGCCGCGCCCATGTAGGCCGCGCCGAGCTGCCCGCGCGAGAAGGGCGGCAGCAGCACGAAGATCAGGTTGCCCATGATCTTGGACTGCACCAGCGAGCTCGAGGCGTTGGCAAAGGCGTTCTGCAGCACCGACATCATCACCAGGCCGGGGATCAGGAAGGCCGTGTAGGACACCCCGGGAAAGACCTCGACGCGGGACTCCAGCACCTGGCCGAACACCAGCAGATAGAGCACGGCGGTGAGCACCGGCGCGGCCACCGTCTGCACCGAGACCTTCCAGAAGCGCAGCAGTTCCTTGCGCAGCAGGGTGAGAAAGGCGACGCGCCCGTCGTAGGCGAAGCTCATGCGGCCTGCCGGTCCGAAGTCAGTTGCAGAAACACGTCCTCGAGATCGGCGGGGCCGACCTCCACGTCCTCGGGTGCGATCTGGGCCTGCTTGAGCGCGGCGAGCACCTGCGCGATGTCGTCGGGCGCCGCAAGGCGCAGCGTGTGCAGGTCACCGGCGCGGCCCAGCGCCCGGGGCGCCAGCGCCGCGGGCAGCGCCCCCGGCAGGCGCACGCGCATCTGCAGGCCCGAGAAGCGCCGCAGCAGGCTGCGCGTTTCCTCGAGCGCGATCACCCGACCGGCCTTGAGCAGGGCCAGCCGCGTGCACAGCGCCTGCGCCTCCTCGAGGTAGTGGGTGGTGAGCACGATGGTGTGGCCCGCGGCGTTGAGCTCGCGGATGAAGTCCCAAAGATTGCGGCGCAACTCCACGTCGACACCGGCGGTGGGCTCGTCGAGCACGATCACCGGCGGCTTGTGCACCAGGGCCTGGGCCACCAGCACGCGCCGCTTCATGCCGCCCGACAGCGAGCGCATGTTGGCGTCGGCCTTGGCAGCGAGGCCCAGCTTGGCGAGGATCTCGTCGATCCAGTCGTCGTTGCGCGCGATGCCGAAGTAGCCGCTCTGGAAGCGCAGGGTCTCGCGCACCGTGAAGAAGGGATCGAAGGCCAGCTCCTGCGGCACCACGCCCAGCGCCAGGCGCGCGGCGCGAAAGTCGCGCACTGCGTCGTGGCCCATGATCTGCACGACGCCGCTGTCGGCCCGCGCCAGGCCCGCGATGATCGAGATGAGCGTGGTCTTGCCGGCGCCGTTGGGGCCGAGCAGACCGAAGAATTCGCCCTGCTCGACGCGCAGGTCGACCTCGGTCAGGGCCTGGACGGCTCCGTAGCGCTTCGAGACGCGGGAAACGAGGATGGCGGGCGGCGGCATGAGGGGTGGGCGCGTCGGGAACGCGCGCCCCGCATTGTAAGGAGGCCGTTCCCGCGGACGTTCAGGGCTGGGGATGTCCCGCGGGCAGATGCCCTGCGGGCTCGAGGCCGAGCAGCGCCGCCGCGCCGTAGAGGTCGGCCAGTTCGGCCACCGCGGGCGGCAGGTTCAGAAGGCGCAGCGTGCGGCCGGCCGCTTCGGCGCTGCGCTGCCAGTCGAGCAGCAGCGCCACGGCGCTCGAATCGGCGCGGCGCACGGCGCCGAAGTCGAACTCGCAGTCGCCGGCCGCCAGCGCGGCGGCGCCGGCGGCGGCGAGCGCCGGGGCGTTGGCCAGGGTGACGGCTGCGGCCTCGATGCGCATCTCAGCCCTTGGCGGCCGCGGTTTCGAGTGCACGGTTGCGGTCGGCGAGCTGCTTGATCAGCCCATCGACCCCACCGGCGTTGATCGCCTGGGCGAACTGGGCACGGTAGTTCTCGACCAGCCACACGCCGGCGACGTTCACGTCGTAGATCTTCCAGCCAGCGTCGGTCTTGGCGAGGCGGTAGTCGAGCTGGATGGGCTCGCCGCGCGAGGCCACGAGCTCGGTGCGGACCACGGCCTCGTCCGCCGACGGCTGGGCGCGCACGGGCTTGACCTCGATCTTGTGGTCGCGCACCTGCGAGACCGCACCCGAGTAGGTACGCATCAGCAGCTGGCGAAACTCGACGGTGAGCGCGGCGCGCTGCTCGGGCGTGGCGTTGCGCCAGCCGCGACCCACCGCCAGCTGGGTCATGCGGTTGAAGTCCGTGTAGGGCAGGACCTTCTCGTCGACCAGCTTCTGGATGCGGGCGAGGTCGCCCGACGCAAGCTGCTTGTCGGAACGGATGGCCTCGAGCACCGAGGTCGAGACCTCGCGCACCACGGCCTCGGGCGCCGCGGCGCCGGACTGCGCGGCGGCAGGAAGCGCCATCAGGCTGGCGCCCACGAGGGCAAGGAGTCGGAACAGTCGCGGGATGAGCTTCATGGCAGGTCCGTGGGGGAGGCGGGGCACACAGGCGTGCGCCACCCGCATTTCAACGCGTCGGCGCCGTCCTGGGAGGATCGGAAGAACCCTCGCCCGCCGGCGGCTCGGGCGCCATGTCGGGGTCGAGCTCCATGGGCGGGAAGCCGTCGTACACCAGGTTGCGGCGCCGCTGCAGGTAGGCGTCGCGCACCGCGAGGTAGCGGTCGAGCGCGGTATCGAGCAGGGCGTCGGCCGGCAGCAGGTTGGCCCGCTGATTGAACACCCGGGCGGCGAACAGCGAGTACTCGATCGAGGGCACGCCGATGTAGAAGTTGGGGTCGAGCACCGTCTCGACGCCCAGGCCCGTGGTGTCCCGCACGCTGGACGGCCCGAGCAGGGGCAGCACGAGGTAGGGCCCGTCGCCAAAGCCCCACACGCCCAGGGTCTGGCCGAAATCCTCGGGATGGCGTGGCACGCCCGTATCGCCCACCACGTCGAAGCAGCCCGCCAGACCGAAGGTCGAGTTCATGATCAGCCGCACGGCCGATTGGGCGGCCTCGCTGGGCTTGCCCTGGAGCAGGTTGTTCACCGCGTTCGAGGGTTCGCGCAGGTTGGAGAACGCATTGTTCACGCATTCGCGCACGGGGTCGGGAACGTAGTCCACGTAGGCCTGCGCCAGCGGCCGGATGGCGGCGCGGTCGATCGCCTGGTTGAACTCGAATACCTGGCGGTTGGCACGCTCCAGCGGATCGCGCGGATCCTGGCCCGCCGTGGCGGGCACGGTGGCGCAGCCCGCCAGGGCGCCGCCGGCCATGAGCAAGGCGGCAAGCAAGCGCCAGCCGCGGGCGGCAGGCGCACGGTCGGGACGGCTCGGGAGGGGGCGCGAGTTCATGGGGCAAGTCTAGCGGTGCCGCCGCCCCCTATTTGCCCGCAGCGGGTGTGGCCTCCGCCGCCTTGTTGAACAGGAACTGGCTGATCAGGCTTTCGAGCACCACCGCCGACTGGGTCATGCGGATCGTGTCGCCGGCCTTGAGGTTCTTGTCGTCGCCACCGGCCTCCAGCCCGACGTACTGCTCGCCCAGCAGCCCCGAGGTCAGGATCTTGGCCGAGGTGTCGAGCGGGAACTGGTAGCGCGTGTCGAGATCGAGCGCGACCTGCGCCTGAAAGCTCTGGTTGTCGAAGCCGATCGAGGTCACCCGGCCGACCACCACGCCGGCGCTCTTGACCGGTGCGCGCGGCTTGAGGCCGCCCACGTTGTCGAACTTCGCCAGCACCGTGTAGCTCGGCCCGGTCGAGAAGCTCGCCAGGTTCGCCGCCTTGAGCGCGAGGAACAGCAGCGCCAGCCCCCCGGCCAGCACGAAGATCCCCACCCACAGTTCCACTGCCTTGCGTCCCATAGTCATCTCGCTCTCGGTTGTACCGTCCTGCCCTGCACGACCCGCAACACCCCGAAGCCCAGGGCCGCCGCAAAACCGGCTCTGCCCGGCCGCCGGCGGCGCCCCCGTGAGGGGAAGGCGCCACAGGCGCTCAGTGGGTAAGTCTTCAATTCACGGCGTTGAAAACATCAGCGCCGTCAGCACGAAATCCAGTCCCAGCACGAGCAGCGAAGAAATCACCACCGTGCGCGTCGTACCGTGGGCCACGCCCTCGGGCGTGGGGCGCGCCTCCCAGCCCTGGTAGAGCGCCACCGCGGTCACCGCAACCGCGAACACCACGCTCTTGATGACGCCGTTGCCCACGTCCTTCCATACGTCCACGCCCGACTGCATCTGCGACCAGAAGCTGCCGGCATCGACGCCGATCATCAGCACCCCCACCACGTAGCCGCCCACCACGCCCACCGCAGAGAACATCGCCGCCAGCAGGGGCAGCGAGATCACGCCGCCCAGGAAGCGCGGCGCGAGCACGCGGCGTACCGGGTCGACGCCCATCATGTCCATCGCGGCGAGTTGCTCGCCCGCCTTCATGAGGCCGATCTCGGCGGTCAGCGAGGTTCCGGCGCGCCCCGCGAACAACAGCGCCGCCACCACCGGCCCGAGTTCGCGCACCAGCGACAGGGCGACCAACACACCGAGCGCCTCTTCCGAGCCATAGCGCGACAGGGTGTAGTAGCCCTGCAGGCCCAGCACGAAGCCCACGAACAGGCCCGACACCACGATGATCAGGGTCGAGTAGTTGCCGATGAAGTGCACCTGGGCGATGACCAGCCAGGGACGCCGCAGGGCGGACGGCAGCGCGCGCAGCAAGGCGAGGCAAAACAGCGCCGCGTGCCCCATCGCGCGCAGCCAGTCGAGCGAGCGGGCCCCCAGCCAGCGCAGGCGGTCGACCAGGCTCACGCGCGCAGCCCCAGGTCCTGCGCCAGGGAGCGCGCCGGATAGTGGAAGGCCACGGGGCCGTCGGCCGCGCCGTCGATGAACTGGCGCACGAAGGGGTCGGTGGACGCGCGCAGCTGCGCCGGCGTGCCCTGGGCGGCCACCCGGCCGCTGGAGATCACGTAGACGTAGTCGGCGATCAGGAAGGTCTCGACCACATCGTGGGTGACGACGATCGAGGTGGCGTGCAGTGCGTCGTTGAGGCGGCGGATGAGGTTGGCGGTCACGCCCAGCGAGATCGGGTCGAGCCCGGCGAAGGGCTCGTCGTAGAGGATGAGCTCGGGGTCGAGCGCGATGGCGCGCGCCAGTGCCACGCGCCGCGCCATGCCGCCCGAGATCTCGGCCGGCTTGAGCCCCGCCGCTCCGCGCAGACCCACCGCGTTGAGCTTGAGCAGCACGAGGTCGCGCAGCATGGGCTCGGGCAGGCGCGCGTGCTCGCGCAGCGGGAAGGCCACGTTCTCGAACACCGTGAGGTCGGTGAACAGCGCACCAAACTGGAACAGCATGCCGATGCGACGGCGCTGGACGAACAGGCGCTCCCGATCGCGCGGGTCGAGCACCTCGCCGTCGAGCACGATGCGCCCCGCCTGCGGCGTGAGCAGCCCGCCGATGAGCTTGAGCAGGGTGGTCTTGCCCATGCCCGAGCCGCCCATGATCGCCACCACGCGGCCTCGGTCGAAGCGCAGCGACACCTCGTGCAGGATGCTGCGGCGTTCGTAACCGAAGCTCAGGCGTTCGACGGCGAGGAAGGGTTGTTCAGCGGCACTCATGCAGGGGACGCAAAGCAAGCGCGGCGCCGATGCGCCGCGCGTGAACCGGGGGCGGATTCTCGCATAGGCCCCCTCGCGCGGATCAGTGGCGAGGCGGCCCGCGCCGCGGGCTCAGGATGGCGGTACCGGGCGCGTCGGCCTCGCGCGCCGCGCCAGCCCCAGGGCGATCAGGGCCTCGTCGCCCTCGGGCACCGGCTCGAAGGCGCCGGCGACCTCGGGCGGTATGGGAATGGCTCGGCCGCTCGCGAGATCGACGTAGACCCACTGGGTCTGGCCCCGCGCCAGCAACTTGCCGTCGCGGCCGCGCAGCACCGCGTAACGGCGCCGCGACTGGCTGCCTGCGAGCCCCTCGACCCAGGTGTGGAGCACCAGCGCCTCGCCCTCGCGCGCGGGGCGCAGGTACTCGAGCTGATGCGAGCCGGCCACCCAGGCCTGGCCCTGGGCGAGGTAGCGCTCGGTGGGCCAACCCTGCGCCGCCGTGTGTTCGAGCGCCGCCTCTTCCATCCAGCGCAGGTACTCGCGGTTGTTGACGTGGCCGAGCGCGTCGATCGACTCGATGCCCACGACGATGTGCTTGGCGTGGATGCGTGGCATGGGCGGCAAACGCAGCTCGCGCCGACTCGCGCAACTCAGCGCGGCAGCACCGAGGCCCCCATCAGGTACTCGTCCACGGCCCGGGCGCACTGGCGACCTTCGCGGATCGCCCAGACCACCAGGCTCTGGCCCCGGCGCACGTCGCCCGCGGCGAAAACCTTGGGCACGCTGGTGGCATAGGGCAGCGGCGCACCGGCGAACTCCTCGGTGCCGGCGCGCGCGTTGCCACGGCCGTCGCGTTCCACCCCAAAAGCTTCGAGCAGGGTGGCCACAGGCGAGACGAATCCCATCGCAAAGAACACCAGATCGGCCGGAATCTCGAAGCGCGAGCCCTCGAGCTCGACCATCTTCATCTGCCCGGTGGCCGGATCCTTCTGCCACTCGACACGGGCGCACTCGAGCGCCGTGACCCGCCCCTTGGCGTCGCCCTTGAAGGCCTTGGTGGTCACCGCCCAGTCGCGCTCGCAGCCTTCGTCGTGGCTGCTCGAGGTGCGCAGCTTGATCGGCCAGTAGGGCCAGGTCAGCGCCTTGTTCTCCTGCACCGGCGGCTGCGGCAGCAGTTCGAACTGGGTGACGCTGACCGCGCCCTGGCGGTTGCTGGTGCCCACGCAGTCGCTGCCGGTGTCGCCGCCGCCGATCACCACCACGCGCTTGTCCTTGGCCGAGATCTGCTCCTTCACCTTGTCGCCGGCCACCGCGCGGTTCTGCTGAGGCAGGAAGTCCATGGCGAAGTGCACGCCCTTGAGTTCGCGCCCCGGCACCGGCAGATCGCGCGGCACCTCTGCGCCTGCGGCGAGCACCACCGCATCGAACTGCGCGGCCAGCGCCTCGGGCGAGATAGCCTCGCGCGACAGATCGGGTACGCCGGGCGGCAGCGCCGCGCCCACGCGCACGCCGGTGCGGAAGCTCACGCCCTCGGCCTGCATCTGCTCGATGCGCCGGTCGATGTGCGACTTCTCCATCTTGAAATCGGGGATGCCATAGCGCAGCAGGCCGCCCACCCGGTCGCTCTTCTCGAAGACCGTGACCTCGTGGCCGGCGCGCGCCAGCTGCTGGGCGCAAGCCAGGCCCGCGGGCCCGGAGCCCACCACCGCAATCTTCTTGCCCGTGCGCGCGGCAGGCGGCTGGGGCACGACCCAGCCCTCGGCCCAGCCGCGGTCGATGATGGCGTGCTCGATCGACTTGATCCCCACCGGGCTGTTCTCGAGGTTGAGCGTGCAGGCGGCCTCGCACGGCGCGGGACAGACCCGGCCGGTGAACTCGGGGAAGTTGTTGGTCGAGTGCAGAACCTCGAGCGCCGTCTTCCAGTCGCCCTGGTAGACGAGGTCGTTGAAGTCGGGGATGACGTTGTTGACCGGGCAGCCGCTGTTGCAGAAGGGAATGCCGCAGTCCATGCAGCGCGCCCCCTGCACCTTGGCCTGCTCGTCGGTCAGGTGCGCCACGAACTCGCGCCAGTGCTGCTTGCGCGCGGCGGGCGCCTCGGCGGCCTCTTCGAGCCGTTGGAACTCCATGAATCCGGTGATCTTGCCCATGGTGCGTCCTTACGCGGCGATCTTCTGGGATTGGGCGGCGGGCTTGGCGCGCGCCTCGGCGATTTGGCGCAGGGCGCGCTTGTACTCGTGCGGAAAGACCTTCACGAAACGGCCGCGCTGGCTGGCCCACTGGTCGAGGATGGTGCGCGCGCGCAGGCTGCCGGTGGCGCGGAAGTGGGCCTCGACCAGGCGCCTGAGCGTGAACTCGTCGGTCTCGCCCAGGTGCCAGATCGCCTCCTCGATGCGCTCCTGCTGCTCGCTCGCCGGCAGCACGGTCTCGAGCGCGACCATGGCGGTGTTGCAGCGCGCGGCGAAGTCGCCCGCCTCGTCGTACACGTAGGCGATGCCGCCCGACATGCCGGCGGCGAAGTTGCGCCCCGTGCCGCCCAGCACGACCACCGTGCCGCCGGTCATGTACTCGCAGCCGTGGTCGCCGGTGCCTTCGACCACCGTCGAGGCGCCCGACAGGCGCACGGCGAAGCGTTCGCCCGCCACGCCGTTGAAGAAGGCCTCGCCGCTGGTGGCGCCGTAGAGGGCGGTGTTGCCGACGATGATGTTGTCGGTGCCCATGCCGCGGAAGTCGTTGGGGCAGCGCACGATGATGCGCCCGCCCGACAGGCCCTTGCCGGTGTAGTCGTTGGCGTCGCCCACCAGGTCGAGCGTGATGCCGTGCGCCAGGAAGGCGCCGAAGCTCTGGCCGGCGGTGCCGTTCAACTGAATGTGGATAGTGTCGTCGGGCAGGCCGGCGTGGCCGTAACGGCGCACCACCTCGGCGGAGAGCAGCGTCCCCACCGTGCGGTTGACGTTGCGGATCGGCGTGATGAAGCTCACCCGCTCGCCGCGCTCGAGCGCGGGGCGGCTCTGCTCGATGAGCTTGTGGTCCAGCGCCTTGGCCAGGCCGTGGTCCTGCTCCTCGCACTTGCGGCGCGCCACCTCGGGGGGCATGGACGGCTGGTAGAAGACGCGGCTGAAGTCCAGGCCCTTGGCCTTCCAGTGTTCGATGCCGCGCTTGGTGTCGAGCAGGTCGGCGCGGCCGATCAGTTCCTCGAAGCGCCGGATGCCCAGGCTGGCCATCAGTTCGCGCACTTCCTCGGCCACGAAGAAGAAGTAGTTCACCACGTGCTCGGGCTGGCCCTTGAACTTGGCGCGCAGCAGGGGATCCTGCGTGGCCACGCCCACCGGGCAGGTGTTGAGGTGGCACTTGCGCATCATGATGCAGCCCTCGACCACCAGCGGCGCGGTGGCGAAGCCGAACTCGTCGGCACCGAGCAGCGCACCGATCACCACGTCGCGGCCGGTCTTCATCTGGCCGTCGACCTGCACGGCAATGCGGCCGCGCAGGCGGTTGAGCACCAGGGTCTGCTGGGTCTCGGCCAGGCCCAGTTCCCAGGGCGTGCCGGCGTGCTTGATCGAGCTCACCGGGCTCGCGCCCGTGCCGCCGTCGTAGCCGCTGATGGTCACGTGATCGGCCTTGGCCTTGGCCACGCCTGCGGCCACCGTGCCCACACCCACCTCCGAGACCAGCTTGACGCTGATGCTGGCGCGGTCATTCGCGTTCTTCAGGTCGTGGATCAGCTGGGCCAGGTCCTCGATCGAATAGATGTCGTGGTGCGGAGGCGGCGAAATCAGGCCCACGCCCGGCACCGAGTAGCGCAGCTTGGCGATGTACTCGCTCACCTTGTGGCCGGGCAGTTGCCCGCCCTCGCCGGGCTTGGCGCCCTGGGCCATCTTGATCTGGATCTGGTCGGCGCTGGCCAGGTACTCCGCGGTGACGCCGAAGCGCCCCGAGGCCACCTGCTTGATGCGGCTGCGCAGCGAGTCGCCCTCGGCCAGGAGCACGTCGGCCACCACGCGGTCGGCGCCGATCACGCTGGCCAGTGTGTCGCCGGCCTTGATGCCGCTCGCGCCGGTGCGCATCTCGACTTCGTAGCGACGCTCGTCCTCGCCGCCCTCGCCCGTGTTGCTCTTGCCGCCAATGCGGTTCATGGCGATCGCCAGCGTGGCGTGAGCCTCGGTGGAGATCGAGCCCAGCGACATCGCGCCGGTGGCGAAGCGCCTGACGATGTCTCGCGCGGGCTCGACCTCGTCGACGGCGATGGCGCGCTTGGGGTCCACCTTGAACTCGAACAGGCCGCGCAGCGTCATGTGGCGGCGGCTCTGGTCGTTGATGATCTGCGCGTACTCCTTGTAGCTCTGGTAGGAGTTGCTGCGCGTGGAGTGCTGGAGCTTGGCGATCGCGTCCGGCGTCCACATGTGCTCCTCGCCGCGCACGCGCCACTGGTACTCGCCGCCGGCGTCGAGCATGTGCGCCAGCACCGGGTCGGAGCCGAAGGCCGCCTGGTGCATGCGCACGGCCTCTTCCATGACCTCGAACAGTCCGATCCCGCCCACCTTGCTGGCGGTGCCGCGGAAGTACTTGCCCACCAGGTCCTGGCCCAGGCCCACGGCCTCGAAGATCTGGGCGCCGCAGTAGCTCATGTAGGTGCTGATGCCCATCTTCGACATGACCTTGTTGAGGCCCTTGCCGACTGCCTTGACGTAGTTCTTGACCGCCTTCTCGGCGTCGATGCCGCCGGGAGCCGCCGCGTAGTGGCTGCGCAGGGTCTCGAGGGCGAGGTAGGGGTGCACGGCCTCGGCGCCGTAGCCCGCGAGCAGCGCAAAGTGGTGCACCTCGCGCGCGCTGCCGGTCTCGACCACCAGGCCGGTCGAGGTGCGCAGGCCCGCGGCGATCAGGTGCTGGTGCAGGCTGCTCGTGGCCAGCAGCGCGGGAATGGCGACGCGATCGGCCGCGACCGCGCGGTCGGTCACCACCAGGATGTTGTGCCCGGCGCGCACCGCGTCGACCGCCTGCGCGCACAGCGAGGCCAGCCGCGCCTCGACGCCTTCCTTGCCCCAGGCCAGCGGGTAGGTGATGTCGAGCTCGAGCGAGCGGAACTTGCCCGAGGTGTAGCCGGCGATGGCCCGGATCTTGGCCATGTCCTTGCGGTCAAGGACGGGCTGCGCCACCTCGAGCCGCATCGGCGGGTTGATGTTGTTGATGTCGAGCAGGTTGGGGCGCGGCCCGACAAAGCTCACCAGGGACATCACGAGCTGCTCGCGGATCGGGTCGATCGGCGGGTTGGTGACCTGGGCGAAGAGCTGCTTGAAGTAGTTGTACAGCGGCTTGTTCTTGCTCGAGAGCACGGGCAGCGCGCTGTCGTTGCCCATCGAGCCGATGGCTTCCTCGCCGGTGTCGGCCATGGGCTGCATGAGCAGGCGCACGTCCTCCTGCGTGTAGCCGAAGGCCTGCTGGCGGTCGAGCAGCGACGCGCCGGGCGCGGTGTCGGCGGCCTCGCCCTGCGGCAGGTCGTCGAGCCGGACGCGGATGCGGCGGATCCACTCTCGGTAGGGCTTGCTCGCCGCGAGCTGGGCCTTGAGCTCGGCGTCGTCGATGATGCGGCCCTGCTCGGTGTCGATCAGGAACATCTTGCCGGGCTGCAGGCGCCACTTCTTCTGGATGCGGCTCTCGGGGATGGGCAGCACCCCTACCTCGGAGGCCATGATCACCAGCTCGTCGTCGGTGACCACGTAGCGCGCCGGCCGCAGGCCGTTGCGGTCGAGCGTGGCACCGATGCGCACGCCGTCGGTGAAGGCGATGGCGGCCGGGCCGTCCCAGGGCTCCATCATCGCCGCGTGGTACTCGTAGAACGCGCGCCTCGATTCGTCCATGAGGGTGTGCTGCTCCCAGGCCTCGGGGATCATCATCATCACCGCCTGGGCGAGCGGATAGCCGCTCATGAGCATGAGCTCGAGCGCGTTGTCGAAACAGGCGGTGTCGGACTGGCCCTCGTAGATCAGCGGATACAGCTTCTCGAGGTCGCGCCCCAGGACCGGCGAACTCATCACTCCCTCGCGCGCGCGCATCCAGTTGAAGTTGCCCTTGACCGTGTTGATCTCGCCGTTGTGCGCGACCAGGCGGTACGGGTGCGCGAGCTCCCAGCTCGGAAAGGTGTTGGTCGAGAAGCGCTGGTGCACCAGGGCGATGGCGGTGACCACGCGCGCGTCGCGCAGGTCCTCGTAGTAGCGGCCGACCTGATCGGCCAGCAGCAGGCCCTTGTAGACCACGGTGCGCGTGGACATCGACGGGACGAAGTACTCCTTGCCGTGCTGCAGCCGCAGGTTCTGGATCTTGTGGCTCGCGCTCTTGCGGATGACGTAGAGCTTGCGCTCGAGCGCGTCGGGCACCATCACGTCGTTGCCGCGCCCGATGAAGATCTGGCGGATCACGGGCTCGCGGCTGCGCACCAGCGGCGACATGGGCATGGCGCGATCCACCGGCACGTCGCGCCAGCCCAGCACCACCTGGCCCTCGGCGCGCACGGTGCGCTCGAGTTCCTGCTCGCAAGCCAGGCGCGAGGCGTGCTCGCGCGGCAGGAAGATCATGCCCACCCCGTACTCGCCGGGCGGCGGCAGATTCACGCCCTGGCGGGCCATCTCTTCGCGATAGAACTGATCGGGGATCTGCAGCAGGATGCCCGCGCCGTCACCACACAGCGGGTCGGCCCCCACCGCGCCGCGGTGGTCGAGGTTCTGCAGGATGAGCAAGGCCTGCTGCACGAGGGCGTGGCTGGCGCGCCCCTTGATGTGCGCCACGAATCCGACGCCGCAGGCGTCGTGTTCGCGGTCAGGGGCGTACAGGCCGTGGGCGGCGCTGTGTTCCAGGGACGAGTCGAGCGACATGGCAGCTCCGTGATCGGCCCTCGGCGCGGACACGGCCGAGGCTGCGACACTCTACTGCGCCGCAGCACCCGCATCAATCAAAAGAAATGGTGTCTGACCCCAATTATCAGGACGGCGCTGACGCGCCGACGCATAAATGGGGACACAGTCTAATTATTTGATCTGCCTATGCTTTTCTTGGCCGCCCGCGCGGCCTCGGCGCTACTGGGCGGGCGTCCGCAGACCCCAAGCCGAGCAGGAAAGCCGCGTCTCCTAGAGGCCAGCCTCGAGTCGCGGCGGCGAGCAGACGCTCCCCGAAGCCCGCGGGCGAGCCGGCGTCCAGCCCCGCGCGATAGCGCGCCTGACGCTCGAACGGCGTGTTGCCCTGTGCCCAGTAGACGGCGGGATCACTCACCACGGGATCGATCGCTCGGCCCAGGTGGTGCGGCAGGCTCGACCAGGGGTAGTCGGCGGCGTCGCTCACCAGGCCCGCGCGCTGGGGCGCGGCCTCGACAAACCGCATGGCGGCGAGCAGGTGTGCTTCGGGATCGAACACACAGGCCCGGAAGCGGCCGGCCCAGAGGCCACCGCGCAGGCCATGGCGTCGGTTGTGGTGGCGCGCGTAGCGCCCTCCCACCGTCTGCATCAGCCGGCCCAAGTCGTCCGCGCCGGGCGGCGTCGCCACCAGCATCACCTCGCCCGGCAGCAGCACGTAGGCGTGCACCGCCACGCGCAGGCCCAAAGCCGCCTCGCGCAGCCAGCCCAGGTACAGCCGCCGGTCCTCGATCTGGGCAAAGACAGGCTCGTGCCCGCGGCCACGCTGCAACACGAAGTGCGGCAGGCCGGGCGCAGCCCATCGGCTCAGGCGCGCCACGCCGCTTCTCCCGCGTGGCGCCTCTGGCCCCCGCGCCTCACCCCTCGCTCACCGCGAACAGGCGCCGATGCTCCTTCATCGCGTAGCGATCGGTCATCCCGGCCACGTAGTCGGCGATCGCCCGCGGCTTGTCGCGCGCGGCGCGCAGTTGGTGATCGTCCGGCAACAGGCGCGGCTCGTCCATGAAGGCGTCGAACAGTTCGGCAACGATGCGCCGCGCCTTGCTGGTCATGCGCATCACCTGGTAGTGGCGGTAGAGGTGCTCGAACAGGAAGCGCTTGAGCGCGTCGGCCTCGGCGCGCAGCGGCGCCGAGAAGGCAATCAGCGGCGGCGCGGCGCGCACCGCCTCGATGTCGGCCGGCCGCTGCGCGTCGATCAGCGCTCCGGACTGCGCCAGCACGTCGCCCACCAGGGAGTTGATCATGCCGCGCACGGTCTCGTGAATCAGCCGGCGCTGCGCAAGACCCGGATGCGCGGCGCGCACTGCCGCGCTGTGGCGCGCGAACAGCGGCACGGCCTCGAGCTGCTCGAGCGAGATCAGACCCGAGCGCAGGCCGTCGTCGATGTCGTGGTTGTTGTAGGCGATCTCGTCGGCCAGGTTGGCGATCTGTGCCTCGAGCGTGGGCTGGCGCTTGTCGAGGAAGCGCCGGCCGAGCTCCCCCAGGCGGCGCGCGTTCTCGGCCGAGCAGTGCTTGAGGATGCCCTCGCGGGTCTCGAAACTGAGGTTGAGGCCGTCGAAGGCCGCATAGCGCTCCTCGAGCTCGTCGACAACGCGCAGCGACTGCAGGTTGTGCTCGAAGCCGCCATAGGGCTTCATGCAATCGTTGAGCGCGTCCTGACCCGCGTGCCCGAAGGGGGTGTGCCCCAGGTCGTGGGCGAGCGCGATCGCCTCGGCCAGGTCCTGGTTGAGCCGCAGTCCGGCGGCGAGCGCCCGCGCGATCTGCGCCACTTCCAGCGAGTGGGTGAGCCGCGTGCGGAAGTGGTCGCCCTCGTGGTTCACGAAGACCTGGGTCTTGTACTCCAGCCGGCGGAAGGCGCTCGAGTGGACGATGCGGTCGCGATCGCGCTGAAAGGCGGTGCGCGTCGCGGCCTCGGGCTCGGGATGCACCCGGCCGCGGCTGTCGGCGGCGTGCGCGGCGTAGGGTGCAAGGCTGGCGGCGTCGCGGCGGATCATGCGTAGCCTCCCGCGGTCAAGGTGGCACGCAGCGCCTCGTCGGGCACCACGCGCTGCACGGCGCGCCCGATGCGCTCGATCAGGATGAAGCGGATCTGGCCAGCCTCGGACTTCTTGTCGCCGCGCATGGCGGCGATTGCCGCGTCCATCCCCAGTCCGGCGATGCGTGTGGGCAGGCCGGCCTGCATCACCGCAGACTCGATCCGCTCAACCTCGGCCGCGCCGATCATGCCCAGGCGCCGCGACAGATCCGCCGCCAGGCACAAGCCGCAGCCCACCGCCTCGCCGTGCAGCCAGGTGCCGTAGCCCGCCAGGGTCTCGATGGCGTGACCGAAGGTGTGGCCGAGGTTGAGCAGGGCGCGCTCCCCGCTCTCGCGCTCGTCGCGCGCAACGATGGCCGCCTTGATGCGGCAGGAACCCTCGACCGCCGCGGCCAGTGCCGTCGGCTCGAGCGCGCGCAGGCGGGTCAGTGCGGCCTCGACCTGCGCAAAGTAGCCGGCATCGGCCAGCACGCCGTGCTTGAGCACTTCGGCCAATCCGGCGGACAGCTCGCGCGCCGGCAAGGTGTTGAGCGTGGCCGTGTCGGCCAGGACGGCGATGGGCTGGTGAAACGCCCCCACGAGGTTCTTGCCGGACGCGAGATTGATCCCCGTCTTGCCGCCCACCGAGGAGTCGACCTGGGCAAGCAGCGTCGTGGGCACCTGGACGAAGCGGATGCCGCGCATGTAGATCGCCGCCGCGAAGCCCGCCATGTCGCCCACCACCCCGCCACCGAGCGCCACGATCAGGCTGCGCCGGTCGGCACCGAGGGCCACCAGCGCCTCCAGGACCGCGGCGATCCCTGGCCAATCCTTGTGCTGCTCGCCATCGGGCAGGGCCAGCAGGGCCGTGGGCGCCACCGCCGCACTGAGCGCCTGAACCGCAGACCCGTAGAGCGGCCCGACCGTGGTGTTGGTGACCACCAGGATGCGTGTCGGGCGCGCGCCCGCCAGCAGCTCGGGCAGCCGCTCCAGCGCCCCGGCGCCGATGTGGATGGGATAGGCCCGTTCGCCCAGGCCGACGTCAAGCGTGATCATCTGGAAAGCCGTGAGAAGTGGATTCGCGCAGGCCCGCCAGTGCCGGTGCAGCCAGCACGCGCTCGACCATGCGTCGCGGGTTGGTCGCGGCCGACACCAGCGTCAGGTGGGCCACCGATTCGTAGAGCGGCTCGCGCTTGGCCAGCAGTTCCTGCACGCGCGCGCGGGGATCGGCAGTCTGCAGCAGCGGCCGACTCGTGTCGCGCCGCGTGCGGCGCAGGACCTCGTCGACCCCGACCCTCAGGTAGACCACGAAGCCGCGTTCGTGCAGGGCGCGGCGGTTGTCCTCGCGCAGCACCGCACCACCGCCGGTGGCCAGCACGCAGCGCGGGATGCGGGTCAGTTCGTCGAGCAGGGCGGCCTCGCGCTGGCGGAAGCCGTCTTCTCCCTCGAGCTCGAAGATGGTGCTCACCGCGACGCCGCTGCGCGCCTCGAGTTCCCGGTCGGCATCGACGAAGTTCCAACCCAGCGCCTGGCCCAGCAGGCGTCCGACAGTGGACTTGCCGGCACCCATCATGCCGACGAGGAAGATCGAGACGGGCGCGCAGACCATGGCCGCAAGGGTAATGCATCCGCTGCGGCCGAAAAAAAGGGCTGCCTCGTGGCAGCCCTCGTGAGCCGATCCGCGCAGATCAGCGCAGCCCGGACACACGCTCCGAGACGATGCGCGGGGTGATGAAGATCAGCAGTTCCCGGCGCGCGCGCGAGGTGTTGGTGGTCTTGAACAGGTTGCCCACCACGGGGAGTTCCTGCAGGTAGGGCACGCCGGTGACGGTGGTCGTGTCTTCCTGCTGGTAGATGCCGCCGAGCGCCACCGTGCCGCCGTTTTCCACCAGCACCTGGGTCTTGACGCTCTTGGTGTTGATCGCGGGGCCGTTGATGGTCTCTTCGCCGCGGCTGTCCTTGTTGACCTGCACGTCGAGGAAGATCGCGCCTTCAGGAGTGATCTGGGGCGTGACCTCGAGCTTGAGCACGGCCTTGCGGAACGACACCGAGGTGGCTCCCGACGAGGTGGCCTGCTGGTACGGGATCTCGGTGCCCTGCTCGATCAGGGCCTTGACCTTGTCGGCGGTGACCACGCGCGGACTCGAGATCTCCTTGCCTCGGCCGTCGGCCTCGAGCGCGCTGATTTCCAGGTTCAGGATGCTGGTCAGCGCGGAGTTGAACAGAGTCAGCGCGAACGAACCGGGCACGAATCCGTTGATCGCCTGGGCCGGCAGGTTCACGTAGTTGGGCGTGAGGATGCCCACCCCGCCGGCTGTTCCGCCGGGAGCCGGGTTGCCCGGGGTGATGATGTTGTTGCCGCTCGAGGCGCCGGTGTTGGTCATGCGCCCGAAGCCGAAGCGCACGCCCAGGCTGCGGCCGAAGCGGTCGTCGGCCTCGACGATGCGCGATTCGATCAGCACCTGAGGCACGGCCACGTCGATGCGCGCGATCAGGCGGCGCACCTCTTCGAGCCGCGCGGCGGTGTCCTGCACGAACAGCTGGTTGGTGCGCGGGTCGAAGGTGGCGGAGCCGCGCTTGGACAGCAGACGCTGCTGCGGATCGGTGAGCAGCTTGCGCACGTCCTCGGCCCGCTGGTAGTTGATCACGAAGGCCTCGGAGCGCACCGGCTCGAGGTCGGCGATCTGATTGCGCGACTCGAGCTCGAGCTTCTCGCGGGCGGCGATCTCGTCACGCGGCGCGATCAGCATCACGTTGCCGTTCTTGCGCATGTCCAGACCCTTGGCCTGCAGGATGATGTCGAGCGCCTGGTCCCAGGGCACGTCCTTCAGGCGCAGGGTGATGGTGCCGCCCACCGAGTCGCTGGTGATGATGTTCGTGTTCGTGAAGTCGCCGATCACCTGCAGCAGCGAGCGCACGTCGACGTTCTGGAAGTTCAGGCTCAGGCGCTCGCCCTGGTAGCCCTGGCGCGAGCCCTGGAAGAGCTTGGTCGGGTCTTCCTTGACCGGCTTGACCTCGAGCACGAAGCGGTTGTCGCTCTGATAGGCGTTGTGCTCGAAGGCTCCCCGCGGCGTGACCACCAGCCGGGCGTTGTTGCCCTGCTGGTTCGCGGCAACCTGGGTCACCGGCGTGGCAAAGTCGGTCACGTCGAGGCGGCGGCGCAGGTTCTCGGGCAATTGGGTGTTGATGAAGTCGACCACCAGGGAGTTGCCCTGCTGCTTGATGTCGACCGTGGTGTTGGGATCGCTGAGGTCCACCACCACGCGGCCTTCGCCCTCGGTGCCCCGGCGGAAGTCGAGGTTGCGCAGACTGCGCGGCCCCGCGGCCGCGGCCGACGGCGCGCTCGCGGGCGCTGCCGCCACCGTGGTGCTGGCAGCTGCGGCCGCCGCAGGCGCGGCGCCGAAGCGCGTCGAATCGCTCATGGCCCCGAGCGCGACGATCACGGAATTGCCTTCGACACTGATGCTGTGCGTGGTCGACTGGCGCAGGTTGAGCACCACTCGCGAGCGCCCCTGGGCCTGCACCACGTTGACCGAGCGCAGGTCGCCCTGGTTGAGCTCGAACAGGTTCGAACCGCTGGCGTTGACCGTGTCGGGCAGGTCGAGCGCGATGCGCGCCGGGTTGGCGATCGAGAAGCTCGCGGGCGCGCCCTTGGGCGGCGCCTTGAGCCGGATGTTGAGCACGACGCCCGCCGCGGTGCGGGTCGCCTCGACTCGCTCGATGGCGTTCTCGCCCGCCACCGGAGCAGTCTGCGCGACGGCAGCGGCAGGCGCGATGAGCGCGACCCCCAGGACGCCCTGCGCCGCCACGAATCCGGCGGTGAAGAGGCTACGGAATGACTTGCTCATCGCTTGCTCCCTTGGGCGCTGGCCGCGGCGACCTGAAGTTCCAGCTTGGCGGGGCGTTCGACCCACTCGCCGGCGGCGTCCTGCACGATCTCGTTCAGTTGGGTTTCGGTTTCGGTGATGCGGCTGACACGGCCGAAGTTCTGGCCAAGATAATTGCCCACCCGCACCATGTGGGTCTGGCCGCCGACGTCGACCAGCGCGACGTTGGCGCCGCCCTGACGCAGCATGCCGACCATCTTCAGCTGGTCGAGCGGATAGCTTTCGAGCGGTTCACGCCGGCGGTCGAGGTCGGGCTTGAGCGCGCTGGCGCTGGCCCGGGCCGCGGCCTGGCGGGCCACTGCGACGAGCATCTTCTGCGCGTCGAAGGGGTCGACCGCGGCCTTGCCGTCGTACTTCTGCGGCGTGAACTGCTTGGGCTCGGGCACCGGCTGCGTGGTGGGCTTCATGCCGGCGCGGGTCTGGTCCATCCACTTGCGGATCTCGGTCTCGTCCGCGGACGAGCACGCGGCCAGGAGCGCGGCAACCGGAAGCGCGAGCAGGAGTCGTGCGTGCTTGCTCATTTGCCACCCTTCGCGGCCGCTGCCGCCGCCTGCTTGGCCTTGCGCTGCTCGGCGATCTCTTCGGGGTCGAGGTAGCGGTAGGTCTTGGCCGTGGCGTCCATCGACAGGCCCCCGGCCTTGCCGGGCGCGATGTTCACGTTGTTGATCGTCACGATGCGCGGCAGCGCGGCGATGTCGGCCGCGAAGGCGCCCAGGTCGTGGTACTTGCCGGCCACCTTGATGCTGATCGGCAGTTCCGCGTAGTACTCCTTGACCGCCAGCTGGCCGGGCTTGAAGAGCTCGAAGTCGAGCCCGCGTCCCACGCCGGCCTGGTTGATGTCCGACAGCAGCGCGTCCATCTCGGACTTGCTCGGCAGCTGCTTCTCGAGCGTCAGCACGTACTGGCTGACCTGCTCGCGCTGGCGCTTGAGCTCGTCGAGGTTGATCGCCTGCTGCAGCTTGCCGCGGTACTCGTCGCGCAGCTTGACCTCGTCGGCACGCAACTGGTCGAGGCGATCGACCTGGCCGCTCCACACCAGGAACCAGCCGGCCACGAGTGCCACGACGATCACGCCCAACCACACCGCCACCTTGGGCGCAATCGGCCAGGAGCCGACCTGCTCGAGCGTCAGGCCCCGGAACTGCGCGAGGAGGTCGTTTACGTCTTTCTTCGCCATCTGGTCGTCTCGCTCACTTCGTCGGCGCGGCAGGCGCGGGGGCAGGCGTCGGTGCGGGCGCGGCGCCGGCAGGACGCCTGGCGCCCTGGCCCTGGGTCTGGTTCTGCGCCTGCAGCTCCTTGCGTTCCTGGGTGGGCCTGAGCAGGAAGCTCAGCGCGAAGTCGAACACGCGACGGTTGACGCCGGCCGGGGTCTGCGCCGCCACCTTGATCTCGATGAGGTCGGGCTTCTCCACGTAGGTCGCGTTGGCCGAGATGTTGCGCAGGAACTCCGAGACGCGCTCGTTCGAGGACGCCCAGCCGTTGATGGTGACCTTGTTGCCTTCCTGCTTGAGGCTCCTGAGGAACACGCCTTCGGGAGTCTGCTTCACGAGTTCGGCCAGCAGGTGCACGGGCAGGTTGCGGTCGGCCTGAAGATCCTCGACCGCGCGCTGGCGGGCACGCAGTGCGTCGATCTCCTGGCGCAGCGTGGCGATCTCCTTGATCTGCGCGTCGAGCTTGCGGTTCTCGGCGCGGATGTACTCGTTGCGCGTCTCCTGTCGGGAGATGTTGGCCTGGAGCACGGACCACACGAGGAACACGACGCCCAGGCCCGCGAGGAAGGCGGCCAAGGTCAGCCCGTAGAAGGTCTTCTTGGCGAGTTCACGCCGCGCCTCGCGGTGCGGCAGAAGGTTGATGCGGATGCTCATGCCTCGAACCTCCGCATCGCCAGGCCGCAGGGCGCGAGCAGCGCCGGCGCGTCCAGCCGCAACTGCTTGTCGCGCACGTTGGGCGACACATCCATGCCCTTGAAGGGCGAGATCACCGAGGTCGGCACCTGGGTGCGCTCCATCAGGGCCTCGGGCAGACCCGGCAGCACGGCCGAGCCGCCAGCCAGCATGATCTGGTCGACTCGCGTGTAGGGCGTCGAGGTGAAGAAGAACTGAAGCGCGCGGGTGATCTCGAGCGCCGCGGTGTCGATGAAGGGCTTGAGCACGGTGGCCTCGAAGTCGGCAGGCAGCTCGCCGGCGCGCTTCTTGGCCTCGGCTTCCTCGGCGGGAATGCCGTAGGCGCGGGCGATGTCGTTGGTGAACTGCTGACCACCGAAGGGCTGCTCGCGCTCGTAGATCGCGTCCCCGTCGTGCATCACCGTGACGCTGGTGGTGTTGGCGCCGATGTAGAACACGGCGATCACCAGACCGTCACCGCCGTTGGGCAGCTGTTCGATGATCCGCTCGATCGCGGCGCGCGAGGCGTAGGACTCGACGTCGACCACCACCGGCTTGAGTCCCGCGGCCTGGGCCACGGCGACGCGGTCCTCGACCTTTTCCTTGCGCGAGGCGGCGATCAGCACTTCCACGTCGTCGGGCGAATTGGGAATCGCGCCAAGCACCTGGAAGTCGAGGCTCACCTCGTCAAGCGCGAAGGGGATGTACTGGTTGGCCTCGCTCTCGACCTGCATTTCGAGCTCTTCCTCGCGCAGGCTGGCGGGCAGGGCGATGCGCTTGGTGATCACCGCCGAGGCTGGCAGCGCCATCGCGACGTTCTTGATCTTGGCGCCCGACTTGCGCCAGGCGCGGCGCACGGCCTCGGCCACGACATCGATCTTGTCGATGTTGCCGTCGACCACGGCGCCCCGCGGCAGCGGCTCGATGGCGTAGCGCTCCAGCCGCAGGTTGCCCTTGCCGGTTTCGGTCAGTTCCACCAGCTTGACGCTCGACGAGCCGATATCTAGCCCGATCAGCGGCGTCGCTTTGGCGGAAAATGGCAGTTCGAATGCCAAGGTTCACTCCCTGTCAGGTCGGCCAGCGGCGTGGGCCGGCGGGCACGAGCAGACGTCTGCGCGGGGGATCCCGATACGTGTTTCCAGGAATCGGCTCATTCCCTGCTTTCCTTTATCTTTCCAATACTTACGGCAAGGTGCTTGCAGGGTCCGTGAAATCCTAGCAATACCCCTTAAACCGGCTCAACCCCAATCTGCGCGAGACACCTGACCCCTTTGCGGGATTGGGCCTCATGAGAGCGGTGCTGCGCGACAGTGAATCGCGCGCAAACCCCGGCCGCGCAAGGCGTCGTCCCTATAATTGGCCACGCCGCGCAGTCTTGTTCACCGTATCCCTCAAGTGCGCGCCCCCTCCCTCCGCTCCGTTGTTTTCGCGTGACAGCCGACCACCGCCAGGATTCGACCGACGCTCGCTCTCCCGCCGCCGCCCGGCGCCACCCGGTCCTGGGCGTGCTGGGCAAGTTGGCCCTCGCCTTGGGGGGCCTGGCGCTCGCGGGCCTGCTGCTGGTGGTCTTCGTGTTCGCGATCGTCTATGCGCAGCTGCCGCCGATCGACGCGGTGACCGACTACCGGCCCAAGATTCCCTTGCGCGTGTGGACCGCCGACGGCGCCCTGATCGGCGAGTTCGGCGAGGAGCGGCGCGACTTCGTGCCGATCGGCGAGATCCCCGAGGTGGTCAAGCAGGCCATCCTCGCCGCCGAGGACGACCGCTTCTACCAGCACAGCGGCGTCGACTACGCGGGCATCGCCCGCGCGGCGGCCTCGAACTTCCTGACCGGCCGACGCGGCCAGGGCGGCAGCACGATCACGATGCAGGTGGCGCGCAACTTCTTCCTCAGTTCGGAGCGCAGCTACATCCGCAAGCTCTACGAGATCGCGATGGCCTACAAGATCGAGTCGACGCTGTCCAAGGACCGCATCCTCGAGATCTACGCCAACCAGATCTTCCTGGGCGCGCGCTCCTACGGCTTTGCCGCCGCCTCGCAGGCCTACTTCGGCAAGAAGCTCAAGGACGTGAACGTGGCCGAGGCCGCGATGCTCGCCGGGCTGCCAGTGGCCCCCAGCGCCTACAACCCGATCGTCAACCCGCGGCGCGCCAAGATGCGCCAGGGCTATGTGCTTGGGCGCATGCGCACGCTGGGCTACATCGACCAGCCCACCCTCGAGGCGGCGCTGGCGCAGCCGCTCAAGGCACGCAACACGCCGCTGACCGACCCCGCGGTCCGGGACCGCCTGCACGCCGAGTTCGCCGCCGAACTGGCCCGCCAGCTGGTCTTCGAGGTGTTCCGCGACGAGACCTACACCCGCGGCCTGAACGTCTACACCACCTTGCTCAAGGCCGACCAGGAAGCCGCCTACGCCGCCGTGCGCGCGCAGATCCTTGCCTATGACCGCAAGTACGGCTACCGCGGGCCCGAGGCCTTCATCGACATCGCCGCGGCGGATTCGCGCGACCAGCGCATCGAGGACGCGCTCGTCGAGGCGATCGACAGCCCCAACCTGATTCCCGGCGTGGTGCTGGAGGCGGGCCCCACGGCCGTGAAGGTGGCCATCGGCGGCGGCGAGCAGGTCGAGGTCAAGGGCGACGGGCTGAAGTTCGCCGCGCCGTCGCTCTCGCCCAAGGCGCAACCGGCCCGCAAGCTCGTGACCGGCGCGGTCGTGCGCCTGGCGCGCGGCGACAAGGGCGCGTGGGAGATCGCGCAAGTGCCCACCGTCGAGGCGGCCTTCGTCGCGGCCGATGCACGCACCGGCGCGGTGCGCGCGCTGGTGGGCGGGTTCGACTTCGGTCTCAACAAGTTCAACCACGTCACCCAGGCCTGGCGCCAGCCGGGCTCGAGCTTCAAGCCCTTCATCTACTCGGCCGCGATCGACAAGGGCTTCTCGCCGGCCACCCTGGTCAACGACGCGCCGATCTCGATCGACCCGCGCCTGACCGGCGGCCAGGTCTGGGAGCCCAAGAACTACGACGGCAAGTTCGAGGGCCCGATGCGCCTGCGCCAGGCGCTCGCCAAGTCCAAGAACCTGGTCTCGATCCGCGTGCTGCAGGCGATCGGCACCAAGTACGGCCAGGACTACATCACCCGCTTCGGCTTCGAGGCCGACAAGCATCCGCCCTTCCTCACCACCGCGCTGGGCGCCGGCTCGGTCACGCCGTGGCAGATGCTGGGCGCCTATGCGGTGCTCGCCAACGGTGGCTTTCGCGTCCAGCCCTTCCTGATCGGCAAGGTCACCGACAACAACGGCAAGGTGCTGATGGAGGCCCAGCCGCGGTCCGCGGGCGACGAGAGCATCCGCGCGATCGACCCGCGCAACGCCTACGTGATGCACAGCCTGCTCAACGAGGTCACGCGCAGCGGTACCGGGGCCCGTGCAGGCGCCACCCTCAAGCGCGGCGACCTGGGCGGCAAGACCGGCACGACCAACGACTCGCACGACGCCTGGTTTGCGGGCTACGGCGGCAACGTGGTGGCGGTGGGCTGGATGGGCTTCGACCAGCCCAAGCCGCTGGGCGAGCGCGAAACCGGCGGCGGGCTCGTGCTGCCGATCTGGATCGGCTACATGGGCAAGGCGCTGGCGGGCCAGCCCGAGGTCCAGCGCGCCATGCCCGAGGGGGTGGTGGTGGTGGGCGACGAGCTCTATTACGCCGAGCACCAGCCAGGCCACGGCGTGGCCAGCGTGGGCCTGGAAGATGCGCTGCCGCCGGACGAGAAGGCCAAGCGCGACACGGTGCGCGACCAGATCTTCTAGGGCGCGCGCAGTCGGCAGGCGCGCTCAGCGCGGCCGCAGGATCACGGGGCTGCCGCCCTGCGCCGAGACGATGCGCGACAACACGGCAAAGAGCTCACTGCCGTCGCGCGTGTCGACCCACAGACCCTCGCGCAACGCGTAGTGAAAGCCTCCGCTGCGCGCCGCGACCCACAACTGCCGCATCGGCGCCTGCGAGTTGACGATCACCTTCGAGCCGTCGGGCATCTCGAGCGTGAGCACGTTGCCGCTGCGCTCGATCTCGATGTCGATGCCCGTGCCCTCCACGGCACTTTCAATGGCGTCGAGGGTGGCCTCGGCCTGCTCGAGGAACTCGCTGTCGGTCATGTTAGATTGGCCCGCATGATGCGATCGGTGGCGGCGATTCTAGCGACGGCCCTGGGCCTGGCCGGCTGCGGCCAGAAGGGGCCTCTGTATCTGCTGCCTACCCCGGTCGTGCCGCCTGCGGCCACGCCCGCCCCGGCCACGCCCGCCCAGATCCCGCCTGCCCCGGTCGCGCCGGCTGCCGACTCGGCCACGCCTACCTCCCCCCCGAAGCAGCAATGAATCCCGAACTGCCCGGCCGCACGGGCTTCGCCTGGCGCGACGGCGCCCTGTGCTGCGAGAAGGTCGCGCTCGAGGACATCGCGCAGCGCTTTGGCACGCCGACCTACGTGTACTCGCGCACCGCGATCGAGGCCGCCTTCCGCGGCTATACCGCCGCGCTCGCCGGGCGGCACGCGCTGGTGTGCTACGCGATGAAGGCCAACTCCAACCTGGCGGTGCTCGACGTGCTGGCCCGCCTGGGCGCGGGCTTCGACATCGTCAGCGGTGGCGAGCTCGCCCGGGTAATCGCCGCCGGCGGCGACCCGGGCAAGGTGGTGTTCTCGGGCGTGGGCAAGAGCAGCCGCGAGATCGAGCAGGCGCTGTCGGCCGGGGTCATGTGCTTCAACCTGGAGTCGGTGCCCGAGCTCGAGCGCGTGGCCGCGGTGGCGGCGCGGATGGGCATGCGCGCGCGCGTGTCGGTGCGCGTCAATCCGGACGTCGACGCGCGCACCCATCCCTACATCTCCACCGGTCTGCGCGACAACAAGTTCGGGGTCGCCTACGACGAGACCCTGGCGCTGTACCGCACGGCGCACGCCCTGCCGTCGATCGAGGTGGTGGGCATCGACTGCCACATCGGCTCGCAGATCACCGAGATCCAGCCCTACGTCGACGCGGCCGAGCGCATCCTCGACCTGGTCGAGCAGCTCGCTCTCGAGGGCATCCGCCTGCAGCACGTGGACTTCGGCGGCGGACTGGGCATCCGCTATCGCGACGAGCAGCCGCCCGCCACGGGCGAGCTGGTGCGAGCGCTGCTCGCGCGGCTCGACGCGCGCGGCCTGGGCCAGATGAGCGTGATGTTCGAGCCCGGGCGCTCGATCGTCGGCAACGCGGGCGTGCTGCTGACGCGGGTCGAGTACCTCAAGCCCGGCGAGACGAAGAATTTCGCGATCGTCGACGCGGCGATGAACGACCTCGCGCGACCGGCCATGTACGAAGCCTGGATGGGTGTGGTGCCGGTGCGCCCGCGCGCAGGCCCGGCGCCCAGCTACGACCTCGTCGGTCCGGTGTGCGAATCGGGTGACTGGCTCGCGCGCGAGCGCGCCCTGGCGCTCGAGCCCGGCGATCTGCTGGCCATCACGAGCGCGGGCGCCTACGGCATGAGCATGGCCTCGAACTACAACAGCCGCGGCCGCGCGGCCGAGGTCATGGTCGACGGCGCCACCGCCTGGTGCGTGCGCAGCCGCGAGCCGCTCGAGTCGCTCTACGCGCTCGAGTCGCGCCTGCCCTAGCCCGCCGCGCTCAGGCGCCGCGCCGCGCGTTGTGCCAGTGCACCAGGCGCGCGCCGAGCAGCAGACCCAGGATCGCCGCATACACCGCCGGTTCGGCGATGTTGTTCTTGGCAAGCTTGTGGAACCAGTAGTGCAGGATGGCCAGGCAGGCGATCAGGTAGACCAGCCGGTGCAGTCTCTGCCAGTTGCGCCCGCCCAGGCGCCGCACCCAGGCGTTGGTCGAGGTCACCGCCAGGGGAATCAGCAGGACGAAGGCCACGGCCCCGAAGCTGAGGTAGGGGCGCTTGAGGATGTCGTCGACGATCGCAGCGAGGTCGAACCACTGGTCCAGCCACACGTAGGCCGCCACGTGCAGCGCGGCGTAGAAGAACGCGTACAGGCCCAGCATGCGACGCAGCCGCAAGAGCCAGGCCCAGCCGGTGAGCCAGCGCAGCGGCGTGATCGCCAGCGTGATGAGCAGCAGCACCAGCGCCGCGGTGCCCAGTCCCCGCTCGACGGTCTCGACGGGGTTGGCGCCCAGCGCACCAGTGAAGCCCAGGTAGAGCAGCCGCGCGAGCTCGTAGAGCGCCGCGACGAAGACCGCCCCCTTGACCGCGGCCAGCGTGCGCGCCGGCAGTGCCGCCGGCAAAAAACTGAACAGGCGCGGCCAGCCGCGCTCAGCGCCCACGGTCCGCCTAGTAGTAGCGGTTGAGGTCCATGCCCGCGTAGAGGCTGGCGACCTGCTCGGCGTAGCCATTGAAGGGCAGCGTCGGCTGCCGCCGCGCAAACAAGCCCTCGCCGAGCGGACGCTCGCTCGCCTGCGACCAGCGCGGGTGGTCGCGCGCCGGATTCACGTTCGAGTAGAACCCGTATTCGCGCGGGTTGGACTGCTCCCACGAACCCAGGGGCTGCTTCTCCACGAAGCGGATCTTCACGATCGACTTCGGCCCCTTGAAGCCGTACTTCCACGGCACCACGATGCGCAGCGGCGCGCCATTCTGGTTGGGCAGGATCTGGCCGTACATGCCGAAGGTGAGCAAGGTGAGCTCGTTGGCGGCCTCGTCGATGCGCAACCCGTCGCGGTAGGGCCAGTCGATCACCGGCGAGCGCAGGCCGGGCATCTGCTTCGGATCGGCCAGGGTCACGAACTCGACGAACTTGGCCTTGGAGGTCGGCTCGACCGCGCGCATCAGCTCCGCCAACGGATAGCCGATCCAGGGCACCACCGCCGACCAGGCCTCGACGCAGCGGAAGCGGTAGACGCGCTCCTGCATGGGAGCGAGCTTGAGCAGGTCCTCGATGCCGAAGACGCGCGGCTTGCGCACTTCGCCCTCGACCGCCACGGTCCAGGGTCGGGGCTTGAGCATCTTGGGGGCGAACTTGCTGGGGTCGGACTTCTCGGTGCCGAACTCGTAGAAGTTGCAGTACTCGGTGACGAAGCTCGCGGCGGTGGGCTTCTGGATGGAAGAGAACGGCCCGGGCGCGGACGTCAGCGGCGTGCCGGTGAGTTGCGCCTGCGCGGCCGCGGGCAGGCCGGCGAGCAGCGCGGCGCCCCCGGCAGCCGCCAGCAGTTCGCGCCGGCGCAGGAAGACCTCCTGCGCAGTGATCTCGGACGACCGCAGGGCGGCTTGGCCTTCCAACTTGAGCAGACGCTGGCGCATCAGGACTCTCCAGAGTCGAGGCCAGGCGCGGCCCGACGGTGTTTCGGGGCGACGAGGGGCGCGCCCGCAGGGGTAGACTCCAGCAACGCCGGACTCTTCACGAGGCTCCGGCGTTTTTCACGCCCGCAGCATCCGGGCGCCAACGGCAGGAGGCAAGGTCATGCATATCGAACATGAACTCAAGCTCGACTTCAAGGACGTGCTTATCCGCCCCAAGCGCTCGACGCTGACGTCGCGCTCGGACGTGGACATCTCGCGCGAGTTCGCGTTCCGCCATGCCCCGGTGAAGTACCAGGGGATTCCGATCATCGCCGCCAACATGGACACCACCGGGACGCTCGAGATGGCCAGAGCACTGGCCGGCCATGGATTGTCGACGGCGCTGCACAAACATTACAGCGTCGAAGAGTATGTGAGCTTTTTCCAGTCGCTGGAACGCAAGTCGGCGGCGTTCTATTCCATGGGGGTAACCCGGGCGGACGAGACCAAGTTCCGGCAGGTGCTCGAGCGCGCGGGCGAGGCGCTGCAGTACGTGTGCATCGACGTCGCCAACGGCTACCACGAGGGCTTCGTGAAGTTCCTGGAGCGCATCCGCGCGCTGGCGCCGGGCGTGGTGATCATGGCCGGTAACGTGGTCACCGGCGAGATGACCGAGGAACTCCTCCTCTCGGGCGCCGACATCGTCAAGGTGGGCATCGGTCCCGGCTCGGTGTGCACCACGCGCAAGATGACCGGCGTGGGCTACCCGCAATTGTCCGCGGTGATCGAGTGCGCCGACGCGGCGCACGGCCTGGGCGGCCTGATCTGTGCCGACGGCGGCTGCACGACCCCGGGCGACATCGCCAAGGCCTTCGGCGGCGGCACCGACTTCGTCATGCTCGGCGGGATGCTGGCCGGCCATGCCGAGAGCGGCGGCGAACTCGTCGAGCGCGACGGCGAGCGCTACAAGCGCTTCTACGGCATGAGCAGCCGCTCGGCGATGGCCAAGTACTCCGGTGGCGTGGCCGAGTATCGCGCCGCCGAGGGCAAGGAAGTGCTGGTGCCCTACCGCGGCGAGGTGGCAGCCACCGTCCAGGAGATCCTCGGCGGCGTGCGCTCGGCGTGCACCTACGTGGGCGCGCGCCGGCTCAAGGAGCTGACCAAGCGCACCACCTTCGTGCGCGTGACCCAGCAGCTCAACGAGGTGTTCGGCCGCAGCTGAGGGCCGCGGGGGCTTTCGCTCCGAAGTCGCGGGGCCCACCCGCGCGCACCGCGCGGCCTGCACACAAAAACAACAGGGGCGCCGTGGCGCCCCTGTTGCAACGAATGAAGACCTGACCTTAGCGGCGCAGGCCCTGGATGTAGTCGGTCACCGCCCTGATTTCGGCGTCGCTCATCTTCGCGGCGATCTGCTGCATCGGCACGTTGTTGGCGCGAGTTCCGTCGCGGAAGGCCTTGAGCTGCGCGGCGCTGTACTCGGCGTACTGTCCACCCAGGCGCGGGTACTGGCTGGGGATGCCCGAGCCGTCGGGGCTGTGACACCCTGAGCAGGCGGGCAGGCCCTTTTCCGGCACGCCGGCGCGCCAGATGCGCTGGCCGATCTCGAGCGTGGCCTTGTCGGTGGCGACGCCAGGCTTGATGGTCTGACTGGCGTAGAAGTAGGCCACGTTCTTGCGGTCTTCGGGCGAGAGCTGCGCGGCGAAGCCGGCCATGATGGCGTTCTCGCGCGCAGCCTTCTTCTGGCCCGGCTGAACCACGAAGTTGTTGAGCTGCTTCACGAGGTACTCCGCGTGCTGCTGCGCGAGCTTCGGGTTGACCGGCGCGAGCGAGTTGCCGTCGGCGCCATGACAGGCCGCGCACACCGTCTCGGCGACCTGGCGACCCTTGGCCAGGTCGACCTTGGGCGCCGGCGCGGTCTGCGCTGCGGCGACGAAGGCCGACGCGGCGCCCAGCACGCCCACGGTCACGGTCAGCAGTCCCTGCCAGCTCTTGCGTTTCATCGCTTGCCCTTGAAGATGCAAAAAAGCGCGGCCCCCTGGCCGCGAACTCCGGTATTTTACCCAATCGCCCGCCCTGACGTGGCGCGCCTCGCGCGACGCCCTCCCTCCCCTTGAGCCTCTTCGATTCCGCCCGCTTCCTGCTCTCTGTCGCCGACCTGACCGGGCTGCCGCCCGCCGGGGTGCCGGAGATCGCCTTCGCCGGACGTTCCAACGCCGGCAAGTCCACCGTGATCAACGTCTTGACGCGCCAGACCCGGCTGGCTTTCTCGTCCAAGACCCCGGGCCGCACCCAGCTGCTGAACTTCTTCGAGCTGAGCGCGAAGAATGCGCAGGGCGAGCGCGAGCCGGTGGGCCAGCTGGTTGACCTGCCCGGCTACGGCTTCGCGCGGGCCGATCCCAGCGCCCGCGCCACCTGGGACGCACTGGTGGGCGGCTACGTGAGCAGCCGCGAGCCCCTGATGGGACTGGTGATCGTGATGGACGCGCGCCGCCCGCTGCTGCCGGCCGACGAGGCGCTGATCGAGTTCCTGGCGCCCCGTCGCCTGGCGCTGCATCTGCTGCTGAACAAGGCCGATCAGCTCAAGACGATGGAAAAGCGCGCCGCGATCAAGCTCGCCACCGAGCGCGTCGCCCGCCTCGGCCCGCAGGCGAGCGCGCAGCTCTTCTCGGGCCTGAAGCGCGAAGGGGTGGACGAGCTGCGCGAGGTGCTGCTGCGGTGGCTCAACCGCGCCCCCGCGTCCGCTCAGTAAGATCCCGAAAAAACAAGCCCCGAGGCGGGCCCGGGGCTCAAAGCCTTCCTTGCAGAAGGCTCCCGCTCAGGGAGGAGAAGCGGGAGACGACGCAGGTCGTCAGGGCCTGAGACTCGCCGCCCGGCCCGCAAGTTTCGAACGCAAGCGATGGGAGTTTCCCGAATGCAGATCCTCGGTCAGTTTCCGGCCGCGCGCATGCGACGCATGCGCCGCGACGACTTCTCGCGCCGCCTGATGCGCGAGCACCGCCTGACGGCGGACGATCTGATCTACCCCGTGTTCCTGCTCGAGGGCAGCGGCCGTCGCGAGGCGGTGGCCTCGATGCCCGGCGTGGAGCGCGTCTCGCTCGACCTGCTGCTGTCGGTGGCCGATGAGTGCGTTCGCCTCGGCGTGCCCGTGATGGCGCTCTTCCCGGTCGTGAGCCAGAGCCTCAAGACCCCCGACGGGCGCGAGGCGACCAACCCCGAAGGACTCGTGCCCACCGCGGTGCGCGCACTCAAGGCGCGCTTCCCTGAGCTTGGTCTGATGACCGACGTGGCGCTCGATCCGTACACCACCCACGGCCAGGACGGTCTGATCGACGACACCGGCTACGTGCTCAACGACCAGACCGTGGCGGTGCTGCGCGAGCAGGCGCTGGTGCAGGCGCAGGCCGGCGTCGACATCGTGGCTCCCTCCGACATGATGGACGGGCGCATCGGGGCGATCCGCAGCACGCTTGAGGCGGCGGGCTGCATCCACACACGCATCATGGCCTACTCGGCCAAGTACGCCAGTGCCTTCTACGGCCCCTTCCGCGACGCGGTGGGCTCGTCCGGCAACCTTGGCAAGAGCAACAAGGCGGTCTACCAGATGGATCCGGCCAACACCGACGAGGCGCTGTGGGAGGTGGGGCTGGACTTGGCCGAGGGCGCGGACATGGTGATGGTCAAGCCCGGCATGCCCTACCTCGATATCGTGCGCCGCGTGAAGGACGAGTTCCGCGCTCCGACCTTCGTCTACCAGGTCAGCGGCGAATACGCGATGCTCAAGGCCGCGGCCGCCAATGGCTGGCTCGACGAGCGCAAGGTGGTGATGGAGTCGCTGCTCGCCTTCAAGCGCGCGGGGGCGGACGGCATCCTCACCTACTTTGCGCTCGAGGCGGCCCGCTGGCTGCGCCAGACGCCCTAGGCCCATGCGCTGGATCGTCGTGACGCCCGCCGGGGCGGTCGAGTCGGCCGGACCGGCGGCCCTGCCCGAGGGCGGCTGGGTCTGGCTCGATGCGACGCACGAGGAGGTGGCGGCCGAGCCTCAGGCGTTTGCCGATGCGGTGGAGGCGCTAACCGGACACCGCCTGTTCGAACTGCACCTGCAGGACGCGGTGAACCTGCAGCATCCCTCGTACTACGACGCCACCGAGCACTACGGGATGCTCGTGTTCCGCAAGCTGGCCGCGGGCGAGCGGGCGCCGCTCGCCGAGCGCGAGCCGGGCACGGGGCACCGCGCACTGCAGGAGATCGTCACCCGCCCGATCACCTTCTTCGAGTTCGAGCGCGCGCTGGTCACGGTGCACAACCCGGCGAGCCGCACCGTGGCGCAGGCCCTCACCCGGCTGCTCGAACCGCGGTCGGGCGCGGCCGAGCGGCCCGATCGCGCGCGCGCGCCGGCTCACCCGCAGGAGCTGATGCTGCGACTGATCAACGGCATGGTCGACCGCTACCTGGAGTTGCGCGAGCCGCTTACCGAGCGGCTCGACCGCTGGCAGCGCGCCTTGCTCGACCCGCGCCGGCCCTTCGCCGACTGGTCGGCACTGCTCGAAGCGCGCATCGAGATCCGCAAGCTGGAGAACCTGTGCGAGGGCCAGTACGACGCCCTGCAGGAGATGCGCGACGAGTACCTCGAGTCGACCCCCGAGGCGGAGCACAGCGACGCCTTCCTGGTCCGGCTCAACGACGTGATGGAGCACATCCAGCGGGTGCTGTCGCACGCACGCCGGCTGGAGTCCTCGGCCGAGTCGGCGGTGCAGTTGCACTTCTCGGCCACGACCCACCGGACCAACCTGATCATGCGCACGCTCACCGTGATCACCGCGATCTTCGCGCCGCTCACGCTGATCGCGGGGATCTTCGGGATGAACTTTGCTCACATGCCCCTGGTGGCGCGCGAGGACGGCTTCCGCCTGGTGCTGTGGGCGATGCTCGCGCTGGCGGTGATGCTGCTGATCTACTTCTGGACGCGGCGCGTGATCAGCGACCAGCCGCTGCGCCTGCGCGTGCGCCGATGGTTCAGGCGCCACCGCGCCGCGCCACCCCCGGCGCGTCCCCCGCGAACCTAGTCGCCGCGCCCCTCGTCCCGCAGGCGACGCAACTCCCGGCCCTCGCGCTTGGTGGGACGCCCCTTGAGCACGGCGGAGGGCTCGCCCGCGTAGCGCCGCGACTGGGCCTTGCGCTCGCGCTCGGCGCGGCTTTCCGGTGTTTCCTCATAGAGTGCCTGCGCCGCCGCGGCCGGGCCGCGCTGCGCCGACAGCCCCACCACCTTGACGACCCAGCGTTCCTCGCCGCGACGGATCTCGAGAGTCTCGCCCACGCGCGCGGCACGCGAGGGCTTGAGCGCGACGCCGTCGCTCCGCACGCGGCCGAGTTCGAGCGCTTCGTGCGCCAGGGCGCGCGTCTTGAACAAGCGCGCCGCCCACAGCCACTTGTCGAGGCGCAGGCCGTCCACCGCGCTCACGCCAGCAGCGGTGGCTGGGTCTCGTCGACGATCCAGCGCAAGTAGGGCCCGAAGCCGACGCTCACCTCGGTGGCGAGGATCTCGGGTAGTTCGTAGGGATGCAAGGCGCGGATCGCGGCTTCGAGTTCCGGATAGCGCTCGCGGGTGGTCTTGATGGCGAGCGCCACCTCGGTGGCCGACTCGAGTGCGCCCTGCCAGCGGTAGAGCGAGGTCGCCGGGGCCGACTGGCGCACGCAGGCCGCGAGCCGCGACTCGACCAGATGCGCGGCGATGCGCGCGGCGCTGGCCTCGTCCGGGCAGGTGGTGTGGACCATCAGGATGCCGCTCATGATCACCTCGTCGCACCGGGTGGCTGCCCAGCAAAAAGGCCCGCGCGAGGCGGGCCTTTGAGGATAGCGCGGGCGCTGCCGGCGGGATCAGGCGGCGTCCTTGGCGGCTGCGTCCTCGGCGGGCGCGGGCCGGTCCACGAGCTCCATGTAGGCCATCGGCGCGTTGTCGCCGACGCGAAAGCCCATTTTCAGGATGCGCGTGTAGCCGCCGTTGCGCGCCTTGTAGCGCGGCCCGATTTCGTCGAACAGCTTGACCACCATCTCGCGATCGCGCAGGCGGCTGAAAGCCAGGCGCTTGTTCGACAGCGTGGGCTCTTTGCCGAGGGTGATCATGGGCTCGACCACGCGGCGCAGTTCCTTGGCCTTGGGGACCGTGGTCTTGATGGCCTCGTGGCGCAGCAGCGAGTTCATCATGTTGCGCAGCATCGCCAGCCGGTGGCTGGTGGTGCGGTTGAGCTTCCGCAATCCGTGTCCGTGACGCATGGTGCTTCCTTTCTACTTGCAGTGCCCTGTCGGGCGGTGTTGTTCCCGTCTCTTCTATCCCTGTGCGGGCGGGCGGGTGGGGGTGGCGGCGCAGTGGCCCGCGCCGCCGGTTTGGTTAGCGGTCGAGCCCGGCGGGCGGCCAGTTCTCGAGCTTCATGCCGAGGGTCAGGCCGCGCGCGGCGAGCACTTCCTTGATCTCGTTGAGCGACTTGCGACCCAGGTTCGGGGTCTTGAGCAGCTCGTTCTCGGTGCGCTGGATCAGGTCGCCGATGTAGAAGATGTTCTCGGCCTTGAGGCAGTTGGCCGAGCGCACGGTGAGCTCGAGGTCGTCGACCGGACGCATCAGGATCGGATCGACCTGGGCGTGGACGCCGCCAGGACCGCGGCCGGCACCCAGGCCGCCGCCGAGACCGGGCATGCCGGCTGCCGTGTCTTCCAGACCGCCGAAGACGGTGAGCTGGTCCATCAGGATGCGGGCCGCGTTGCGCACCGCTTCCTCCGGGCCCACCGCGCCGTTGGTCTCGATGGTCATGACCAGCTTGTCGAGGTCGGTGCGCTGTTCGACGCGGGCAGCCTCGACGGCGTAGGCGACGCGCTTGACCGGCGAGAACGAGGCATCCATCACGATGCGGCCGATGGTCTTGCTGTGGTCGTCGCGGAAGGCCCGCACATTGCCCGGCACGTAGCCGCGGCCCTTCTCGACCTTGATCTGCATCTCGAGACGACCGCCACCGGTGAGGTGGGCGATCACGTGCTCGGGGTTGACGATCTCGACGTCGTGCGGCAGCTCGATGTCGGCGGCCGTGACCACGCCCTCGCCTTCCTTGCGGATGGTGAGCATCACCTCGTCGCGACCCTCGAGCTTGAAGACCACGCCCTTGAGGTTGAGGAGGATGTCGACCACGTCCTCGCGCACGCCGGCGAGCGTGGAGTACTCGTGCACCACGCCGGCGATCTGGGCCTCGGTGGGCGCGTAGCCGACCATGGAGCCGAGCAGGATGCGGCGCAGCGCGTTGCCGAGCGTGTGGCCGTAGCCGCGCTCGAAGGGCTCCATCGTGACGATGGCGGCGTGGGGACCGGTGGCCTCGACATCGATGCTGCGAGGCTTGAGTAGTGCGGTGCTGGACATGACGATCCTTTCAATACCCTCGGCTCGTTACGCCGATAAGGCTGCTGGACGGTCGGCGGGACACTCGGCGCAGCGGTCCCGGAAAGCTGCCTGAAACCGAACGCGGCGCCCGGGCCTTGCCCCCGGCGCCGCGCATCGCAGGATGATCAGCGCGAGTAGAGCTCGACCACCAGGGACTCGTTGACTTCCTGGGCGATCTCGCTGCGCTCGGGCTTGGACTTGAACTTGCCCTCGAGCTTCTTGGGGTCGACGTCGACCCATGAGGGGAATCCGCCCTGCTCGGCAAGCGACAGCGACTCGGCGATGCGTCCCTGCTTCTTGGACTTCTCGCGCACGGCGATCACGTCGCCGGCCTTGACCAGATAAGAGGGGATGTTCACCTTCTCGCCGTTGACCTGGATCGCGCAATGCGACACGAGCTGACGCGCCTCGGCACGGGTCGAGCCAAAGCCCATGCGGTAGACCACGTTGTCCAGGCGCGACTCGAGCAGGCCGAGCAGGTTCTCGCCGGTGTTGCCCTTGATGCGCTCGGCCTCGGCAAAGTAGCGGCGGAACTGGCGCTCGAGCACGCCGTACATGCGCTTGACCTTCTGCTTCTCGCGCAGCTGGGTGCCGTAGTCGGACTGGCGCGCGCCGGAGATGCGGCCGTGCTGGCCGGGCTTGCTGTCGGCCTTGGCCTTCGAGTCGTAGGCGCGGCGGGCGCTCTTGAGCGAGAGATCGGTGCCTTCGCGACGCGAAAGCTTGAGCTTGGGTCCGGTGTAGCGGGCCATTTTTCTACCTCACGTATCCTGCGGCGACACGCCGCATTAAGTCCGCGCGCGCGGCGCGCGGACACTTTGGGGAATCACAGGTTGTCGAGTCCCATTCGGGCGCTCAGACGCGACGGCGCTTGGGAGGGCGCACGCCGTTGTGCGGCACGGGCGTGACGTCCTGGATCGAGCTCACACGGATGCCGAGCGCATTGAGCGCACGCACCGAGGATTCGCGACCGGGGCCCGGGCCCTTGATCAGCACTTCGACGCTCTTGAGTCCGTACTCGAGGGCGATGCGGCCGGCCTGCTCCGAAGCCACCTGGGCCGCGAAGGGGGTCGACTTGCGCGAGCCCTTGAAGCCCTGCGCGCCCGAGCTCGAGGCCGACAAGGCGTTGCCCTGGCGGTCGGTGATCGTGATGATCGTGTTGTTGAACGAGGCGTGCACGTGCACGATCCCGTCGGTCACGACCTTCTTGACCTTCTTGCGCGCGCGCTGCTGGGCAGCGACCTGCTGCGCGGATGGGTTCTTGCCAGCCATGGTGGTCCTTTCGTCTTACTTCTTCAGGGCGACGCCGGCCTTCTTCGGGCCCTTGCGCGTGCGCGCGTTGGTGCGCGTGCGCTGGCCGCGCACGGGCAGCCCGCGGCGGTGGCGCAGGCCACGGTAGGTGCCCAGGTCGATCAGGCGCTTGATCGACAGCTGGACCTCGCGGCGCAGGTCGCCCTCGACGGTGAAGCGTCCGATCGCCTCGCGCAGGCGCTCGAGCTCGGCGTCGTTGAGCTCCTTGATCTTCTTGGTGTGCGCCACCCCGACCGCGTCGAGGATGTGGCGCGCACGGGCGCGGCCGATACCGTAGATGGCGGTCAGGCCGATCTCGGCGTGCTGGTTCGGCGGAATGTTGATGCCGGCGATACGAGCCATCGTGTTACCTCTTTAGCCTTGACGCTGCTTGTGACGCGGATCGGCGCAGATGACACGCACCACGCCATGGCGCTTGATGATCTTGCACTTGCGGCACATCTTCTTGACCGAAGCGTTGACTTTCATTTTCTTCTCCAGCCCGTGCTACTTGGCACGGAAAACGATGCGTGCGCGCGAAAGGTCGTAGGGCGTGAGCTCCACCGTCACCTTGTCGCCCGGCAGGATGCGGATGTAGTGCATGCGCATCTTGCCGCTGATGTGGCCGAGTACCACATGGCCGTTCTCGAGCTTCACGCGGAAGGTCGCGTTCGGGAGGTTCTCGAGGATCTCCCCCTGCATCTGGATGACGTCGTCCTTGGCCATGTTCCCTCAGCGCGGCAACTGGCCAGGGCCGAAGCCCTTGAAGTTGGTCTTCTTGAGCAAGGACTCGTACTGGTGCGTCATCATGTAGGCCTGCACCTGGGCCATGAAGTCCATGGTCACCACCACCACGATCAGCAGCGAGGTCCCGCCGAAGTAGAAGGGCACGCTGAACTGCAGGTTCAGGAACTCGGGCACCAGGCACACGAAGGTCAGGTAGATCGCGCCGGCCAGGGTCAGGCGCAGCAGCACCTTGTCGACGTAGCGCGCGGTCTGCTCGCCCGGACGGATGCCGGGAATGAACGCACCGCTCTTCTTCAGGTTGTCGGCGGTCTCCTTGGGATTGAAGACCAGCGCGGTGTAGAAGAACGCGAAGAAGATGATCAGCGCGGCGTACAGCAGGGTGTAGAGCGGCTGCCCGGGCGACAGCGCCGCGGCCAGATCGCGGATCCAGCGCGTGGCGTCGCCGGTGGTGAACCAGCCCGCCAGAGTGGCCGGGAACAGGATCAGCGACGAGGCGAAGATCGGCGGGATCACGCCCGACATGTTGAGCTTGAGCGGCAGGTACGAGCTCTGACCGCCGTAGATCTTGTTGCCCACCTGACGCTTGGCGTAGTTGACCGTGATGCGACGCTGGCCGCGCTCCACGAAGACCACGAAAGCGGTGACGAGCGCGATGACGATGACGATGAACAGGCCCGACAGCGGGTTGATGGCGCCGGTGCGCACCAGTTCGAACAGGCCGCCGATGGCCGTGGGCAGGCCCGCGACGATGCCGGCGAAGATGATGATCGAGATGCCGTTGCCCAAGCCGCGCTCGGTGATCTGCTCGCCCAGCCACATCAGGAACATGGTGCCGGTGACCAGCGAGACGACGCACACGAAGCGGAACATCAGGCCCGGATCGATCACCAGGTTGGGCTGCGACTCCAGCGCCACGGCGATGCCCATCGCCTGGAAGATCGCCAGACCCAGCGTGCCGTAGCGGGTGTACTGGGTGATCTTGCGGCGGCCGGCCTCGCCTTCCTTGCGCAGGGCCTCGAGTTGCGGCATCACGTACGTGAGCATCTGCATGATGATCGACGCAGAGATGTACGGCATGATGCCCAGCGCGAACACCGAGAAGCGCGACAGCGCGCCGCCCGAGAACATGTTGAACAGGCCGAGGATGCCGCCCTTCTGCTGCTGGAAGAGCTGGCGCAGGCTCTCGGGGTCGATCCCCGGCACCGGCACATGGGTGCCGATCCGGTAGACGACGAGTGCCAGCAGCAGGAAGACCAGGCGCCGCTTGAGGTCGCCGTACTTCCCGGTGCTGCCGAGGGTGGGGGAGCTGGTCGCCACTTAGGGTTCCGTCAGGTCCTTACGCGGTCACCACGGTGCCGCCGGCCGCCTCGATGGCAGCCTTGGCACCCTTGGTGACGCCCACGCCGCGCACCGTCACCTTGCGCGAGAGTTCGCCCGAAAGGATCACTCGGGCGTCCTGCGCGAGGGTCGAGATGACGCCGGCCTGCTTGAGCACGCCGAGGTCGATTTCCTCGATGGCGATCCGTTGCAGGTCCGACAGGCGCACGACCTCGACGTACTTGCGCGTCAGCGAGGTGAAGCCGCGCTTGGGCAGGCGACGATGCAGCGGCATCTGACCGCCCTCGAAGCCGACCTTGTGGAAGCCGCCGGCCCGGGACTTCTGGCCTTTGTGGCCGCGACCCGCGGTCTTGCCCCAGCCGGAGCCGATGCCCCGGCCGACGCGGTGGGGGGCGCTCTTCGAGCCCGCAGCGGGCTTGAGATTGTTCAGGCGCATGGTGTGTGTTCCTCGATCAGGCCACGCGCACGAGGTACGCGACCTTGGTGATCATGCCGCGCACCGCCGGGGTGTCTTCCAGCTCGCGGGTCTGGTGGAGCTTCTTCAGGCCCAGGCCGACGACCGTCGCGCGGTGGTCGGACTTGCAGCCGATGGGGCTCTTCACCAGGGTGACTTTGAGAGTCTTCTTGGACATGTGTGGACTCCGCCTCGGCCTCAGCCGAGCAGTTCCTCGACGGACTTGCCGCGCTTGGCGGCGACTTCCGCGGGGGTGCGCAGGTTGGACAGCGCATTGAGCGTGGCCCGCACCATGTTGTAGGGGTTGGTCGAGCCGTGCGACTTGGCCACGATGTTGCGGATGCCCATCACGTCGAAGATCGCGCGCATCGGGCCGCCGGCGATCACGCCCGTGCCCTCGACCGCGGGAGCCAGGATCACCTTCGAGGCGCCGTGACGGCCCGCGACGGCGTGGAAGATCGTGCCGTTCTTGAGCGGCACGCGCTCCATGCCGCGGCGGGCGCGCTCCATCGCCTTCTGCACCGACACCGGCACTTCGCGCGACTTGCCCTTGCCCATGCCGACGCGACCGTCGCCGTCGCCAACCACGGTCAGCGCGGCAAAGCCGAGGATGCGGCCGCCCTTGACGACCTTGGTGACGCGGTTGACCGCGATCATCTTCTCGCGGATGCCGTCGTCACGCTCTTCGGACATCACGCCCTTCGGTTGAACCTTAGCCATGAGCTCGTTCCTCAGAACTTGAGGCCGGCTTCGCGCGCGGCCTCGGCCAGCGCAGCGACGCGGCCGTGATAGCGATAGCCGGCGCGATCGAACGCGACCGACTCGATGCCAGCAGCCTTGGCCTTCTCGGCCACCCGGGCGCCGACCAGCTTGGCGGCGGAGACATTGCCGCCGCGGCCCTTCTCGGCAGCCAGCTTGGCGCGCAACTCGGGCTCGTTGGTCGAGGCCGAGACGAGCACCTGGCCACCGTCGGCCGAGACGATGCTGGCGTAGATGTGCAGATTCGAGCGGTAAACCGTCAGACGGTTCACCTTCTGCAGGGCGATGCGGGCGCGCGTGGCGCGCGCACGACGCAGACGGCTTTCTTTCTTGTCGATCATCGTTGCCTCCGCCCCTTACTTCTTCTTGGTTTCCTTGAGGATCACGACCTCGTCCGCGTAGCGCACGCCCTTGCCCTTGTAGGGCTCGGGGGACTTGTACGCGCGGACTTCAGCCGCGACCTGACCGACCTTCTGCTTGTCGGCGCCCTTGATCAGGATCTCGGTCTGCGTCGGCGTCTCGACCTTCACGCCCTCGGGCATCTTGTGCGCGATGGGGTGCGAGAAGCCAAGCGACAGGTTGAGCGTGTCGCCCGCGGCCTGGGCGCGATAGCCCACGCCGACCAGGGTCAGCTTCTTCACGAAGCCGGCGCTCACGCCGGTGTTCATCGCGGCGACCAGCGCGCGCATCGTGCCGCTCATGGCCTTGGCCTCGCGCGACTCGTCGGCGACGCCGAAGCTCACCTGGCCGCCGTCGAGGGCGACCTTCACCAGCGGCGAGACGCGCTGCTTGAGCGTGCCCAGCGGCCCCTTGACCGTGATCTCGGTCGCCGTGACCTGGGCTTCGACGCCCTTGGCCAGCGTGACCGGAATACGTGCTACTCGAGACATGTCATTCCTCCGGGCATCAGGCGACGTAGCACAGGACCTCGCCGCCGATGCCGGCAGCGCGGGCCTTGCGGTCCGTCATCACGCCCTTGGGCGTCGAGACGATGGCCACACCCAGGCCGTTCATGACTTGCGGGATATGGTCGCGACCCTTGTAGACGCGCAGACCGGGACGCGATACGCGCTCGAGGCGCTCGATCACCGGACGGCCCGCGTAGTACTTGAGCCCGACCAGCAGTTCGGGCTTGCCGTCCTTGCTGTCGACCGTGTAGCCCTCGATGTAGCCCTCGTCCTTCAGGACCTGGGCAATGGCCACCTTGACCTTCGACGACGGCATCGCCACTTCCGCCTTCTCGACGCGCTGGCCGTTGCGGATGCGGGTCAGCATGTCGGCGATCGGATCACTCATGCTCATTGTTGATCTCCTCGCTTACCAGCTGGCCTTGACCAGGCCGGGAATGTCGCCGCGCATTGCCGCCTCGCGGATCTTGCCGCGGGCCAGGCCGAACTTGCGGAAGGTGCCGCGGGGGCGGCCGGTGAGTGCGCAGCGGTTGCGCTGCCGCGAAGGGCTGGCGTCACGCGGCAGCGCCTCCAGCTTGCGGCGCGCGTCCATGCGCTCTTCCATCGAGCGGGTTGAGTCGTCGATGATGGCCTTGAGGCCAGCGCGCTTGCTCGCGAACTTCTTGACCAGCGCCTCGCGCTTGGCTTCGCGATTCTTCAGTGCGAGTTTTGCCAATTCACACCTCGCTCAATTGCGGAACGGGAACCGGAAGGCGGCGAGCAGGGCCTTGGCCTCGTCGTCGGTCTTCGCAGTGGTGGTGATGCTGATGTTCAGACCACGGATCGCGTCGATCTTGTCGTACTCGATCTCGGGAAAGATGATCTGTTCCTTCAGGCCGATGTTGTAGTTGCCACGACCGTCGAATGCCCGGCCCGACACGCCGCGGAAGTCGCGCACGCGCGGGAAGGCGACGGTGACCAGGCGGTCGAGAAACTCGTACATGCGCTCGCCGCGCAGCGTGACCATGCAGCCGATCGGCAGGTTCTCGCGGATCTTGAAGTTCGCGATCGCCTTGCGGGTCTTGGTCACGACCGGCTTCTGGCCGGCGATCTTGACCATGTCGCCCACGGCGTTATCGATCATCTTCTTGTCGTTAACCGCTTCGCCGACACCCATGTTGAGGGTGATCTTGGTGATGCGCGGCACTTGCATGATCGACTTGTAGCCGAACTTGCCGACCAGCTCGGGAGCGATCTTCTCGCGGTACAGGGTGTGGAATCGAGACATGTCAGCCCCTTACGCCTTCGCGCCGACCACGGCGCCGTTGCTCTTGAAGACGCGCACCTTCTTGCCGTCGACTTCCTTGAAGCCGACGCGGTCGCCCTTGCTGCTGGCGGGATTGAAGAGCATCAGATTGGACTGGTCGATCGGCATCGTCTTGTCGATGATGCCGCCGACAACGCCCTTCATCGGGTTGGGGCGCACGTGCTTCTTGACCACGTTGATGCCCTCGACCGTCACGTGACGCTCGTCGATGCGGGCCAGCACGGTGCCGCGCTTGCCCTTGTCGCGGCCGGCGATCACCACCACCTCGTCGCCCTTGCGGATGCGTTCCATCGCGCGCCTCCTTAAATGACTTCGGGCGCCAGCGACACGATCTTCATGAAGCGCTCGGTGCGCAGTTCGCGCGTGACCGGGCCGAAGATGCGGGTGCCGATGGGCTCCAGCTTGTTGTTGAGCAGCACGGCGGCGTTGCCGTCGAACGTGATCGCCGAGCCGTCGGGGCGACGCAGTCCCTTGGCGGTGCGAACCACCACCGCGCTGTAGACCTCGCCCTTCTTGACGCGCCCCCGAGGGGCGGCATCCTTGACCGTCACCTTGATGACGTCGCCGATGTTGGCGTAGCGGCGCTTCGAGCCGCCCAACACCTTGATACACATCACTGAGCGCGCGCCGGTGTTATCGGCGACGTCCAGCATCGTCTGCATCTGAATCATGGCTTCAAGTCCCAACTTATTCCGAGCCGCATTGGCAGCGCGGACAGTCTTGGTCCCGTCCGGGATGAAGAACCGGCCCGCGCGCCGCCGGGGAGGCCCCGCGTCGCGGGGTGGTGGCGCCCGGATCGGCTCCGGGAACTCCCCGCTGGCATCACTGCATCAGCGGGGAAGCTTTAAATGATAACCGAAACGAGGTGCGCCGCACAAGGGCAGCGCTTCCCCTTAGATGACGCTGGCGGCCTCGACGACGCGAGTCACGGTCCAGGACTTGGTCTTGGACACGGGGCGGGTTTCCGCGATCTCGACGGTGTCGCCCTCGTTGACCGCGTTGGTCTCGTCATGAGCGTGATACTTCCTGGAGCGCACGATGATCTTCCCGTAGAGCGGGTGCTTGACCTTGCGCTCGACCAGGACGGTGACCGTCTTGTCCATCTTGTTGCTCACGACCCTGCCCACCAGCGTGCGGGTGAGGGAGGTCTTCTCGATCTTTGCGTCGCTCATTTGGCCGCCGCCTTCTGGCTGAGAACCGTCCGCACGCGCGCGATGTCGCGGCGCGTAACGCGGATCTGGTTCGTGTTCTGCAGTTGCTGCGTGGCCTTCTGCATGCGCAGAGAGAAGTGCGCCTTGAGCAGGTCTTGCAGCTCCTTGTTGAGCGCAGCCACGTCCATGGCGCGCAGTTCCTTCGCATTCATCGCGGTCTCCTCTTACTGGCCGAGCTGGCGCACGACGAAGGTGGTCTTCACCGGCAGCTTGGCCGCTGCCAGCGCGAAAGCCTCGCGGGCGAGCGTCTCGTCCACGCCATCCATCTCGTAGATCACGCGGCCGGGCTGGATCTGGGCCACCCAGTACTCCGGGTTGCCCTTGCCGTTGCCCATGCGCACCTCGGCAGGCTTCTGCGAGATGGGCTTGTCGGGGAACACGCGGATCCAGACGCGGCCACCGCGCTTGATGTGACGGGTGATGGCGCGGCGGGCGGCCTCGATCTGGCGGGCGGTCAGGCGACCGCGTTCGGTCGCCTTCAGGCCGAAGTCGCCGAACGAGACGTTGGCACCGCGGGTGGCAACGCCATAGTTGCGACCCTTCTGGTCCTTGCGGTACTTGCGTCGAGCGGGTTGCAGCATTGCTTACTCTCCGTCTTTGGCGGGCGCGGGCTTGGCTGCCGGGTCGGCGGCCTTGCGAACGCGCTTGACCGCGGGCTTGGCGGGCTCGTCCTTGGCAGCCTCGGCAGGGGCGGCGGCAGTCGTCGCGCCTTCGGGCTTGCGCACCGGCGGGCGACGCGTCCCGGGCTTGGCGCCAGGGCGGTCACCGGCGGGACGCCGCGGGCGGCGCTCCTCGCGATCACCCGGTGCCGGGGTGTCGGCGGCGGGCGCGTCGTTGCGACCCAGGGTGTCGCCCTTGTAGACCCAGACCTTCACGCCGATCACGCCGTAGGTGGTCTTGGCTTCCGAGAAACCGTAGTCGATGTCCGCGCGCAGGGTGTGCAGGGGCACGCGGCCCTCGCGGTACCACTCGGTGCGGGCGATCTCGATGCCGTTGAGGCGGCCCGAGGACATGATCTTGATGCCCTGGGCACCAAGTCGCATGGCGTTTTGCATCGCGCGCTTCATGGCGCGGCGGAACATGATGCGCTTCTCGAGCTGCTGGGTGATCGAGTCGGCGATCAGTTGCGCGTCGACCTCCGGCTTGCGGATCTCCTCGATGTTGACGTGCACGGGCACGCCCATCATCTTCTGGAGGGTCGACTTCAGCGTCTCGATGTCCTCGCCCTTCTTGCCGATCACCACGCCCGGGCGCGCCGAGTAGATGGTGATGCGGGCGTTCTTCGCGGGGCGCTCGATCACGATGCGGCCCACGGAAGCGCTGCGCAGCTTCTTCTTCAGGAACTCGCGGACCTTGAGATCCTCGCCAAGAATGCGAGCGAAGTCAGGGCCCGACGCGTACCAGCGCGAAGTCCAGTTGCGCGAGACCGGCAGACGGAAGCCGGTGGGATTGATTTTCTGTCCCATGCGTCACCTATTTCTTGGGTTTCGCGTCGCCGACCGACACGTAGATGTGGCAGGTCTGCTTCCCGATGCGCGCGCCGCGTCCCTTGGCCCGCGCCGAGAAGCGGCGCAGCGTTGCGGCCTTCTCGACATGGATCTTGGTGATGCGCAGCTCGTCGATGTCGGCGCCGTCGTTGTGCTCGGCGTTCGCGATCGCGGACTCGAGCGCCTTCTTGATGATTCCCGCGGCCTTCTTCGGCGTGAAGGCAAGGATGTTCAGCGCCTTGTCGACCGGCTTGCCGCGGACCAGGTCGGCGACCAGGCGACCCTTCTGGGCCGACAGGCGCACGCCGCGGACGATTGCAGTGGTTTCCATCATGCTTACCTCTTGCCCGGGCCGGACTTCTTGTCGGCGGCGTGGCCCTTGAAGGTGCGCGTCTGCGCGAACTCGCCGAGCTTGTGCCCGACCATGTTCTCGTTGACGTAGACCGGAACATGCTGGCGCCCGTTGTGCACGGCGATCGTCAGGCCGATGAACTCGGGCAGGATGGTCGAGCGGCGCGACCAGGTCTTGATCGGACGCTTGTCGCGGGTAGCCGACGCAGCCTCAATTTTCTTCAGCAGGTGCCCATCGACGAACGGGCCCTTTTTTAGCGAGCGAGACATTCAGCCCCCCCTTACTTGCGGTGACGGCGCTGCACGATCATCGAATCGGTGCGCTTGTTCTTGCGGGTGCGATGGCCCTTGGACAACGTGCCCCAGGGGCTGACCGGCGCGCGCTTCGTGCCGGTGCGGCCTTCGCCGCCGCCGTGCGGGTGGTCCACCGGGTTCATGGCCACGCCACGGACGGTCGGACGGATGCCGCGCCAGCGCTTCGCGCCGGCCTTGCCGTACTCGCGCAGGCTGTTCTCTTCGTTACCCACTTCGCCGATCGTGGCGCGGCACTCGATCAGCACCTTGCGGATCTCGCCCGAGCGCAGCCGCACCTGGGCGTAGGCCCCTTCACGCGCCAGCAGCTGCGCCGAGGTGCCCGCCGAGCGCGCGATCTGCGCGCCCTTGCCGGGCTGCATCTCGATGCAGTGGATCGTCGAGCCGACCGGGATGTTGCGCAGGGGCAGCGTGTTGCCGACCTTGATCGGCGCTTCCTGGCCGTTCATGAGCTCGGCACCGACCGTCAGACCCTTGGGCGCGACGATGTAGCGGCGCTCGCCGTCTGCGTAGAGCAGCAGAGCGATGTGCGCGGAACGGTTGGGGTCGTACTCGACGCGCTCGACCTTGGCGACGATGCCGTCCTTGTCGCGACGGAAGTCGATGATGCGGTAGGCCTGCTTGTGGCCACCGCCCTTGTGCCGGATCGTGATCCGGCCATTGTTGTTGCGACCCGACCCGCGGTTCTTCTTCTCGGTCAGCGCGGCGAAGGGCTTGCCCTTGTGCAGCTGCGAGTTGACGACCTTGACCGCGTGACGGCGGCCCGGGGAAGTCGGCTTGACCTTGACGAGCGCCATTACTTCACCTCTTGCGCGAAGTTGATTTCCTGACCCGGCTTGAGGCTCACGTACGCCTTGCGCACGTCATTGCGCCGGCCCTGGAAGCGGCCGAAGCGCTTCTCCTTGCCCTTCTGGTTCAGGATCTGCACGGACTCGACCTGCACCTTGAAGAGCAGCTCGACCGCGGCCTTCACCTCGGGCTTGGTGGCATCGGGCAGGACGCGGAAGGCCACCTGCTCGTTCTTGTCGGCCATCATCGTGCTCTTCTCGGAGACGATCGGCGCGACGAGCACCTTGTAAAGACGATCTTGGCTCATCCCCACATCTCCTCGAGCTTGGCGATCGCCGGCTTCGTCATCACCACCTGCTTGTAGTGGATCAGCGACAGCGGGTCCGCGTAGCGCGGCTCGACGACCATCACGTTCTTCAGGTTGCGCGAAGCCAGGTACAGGTTCTCGTCGACCTCGTCGGTGATGATGAGAGCGGACTCCAGACCCATGGCCTTGAGCTTCTGCGCCAGCGCCTTGGTCTTGGGCGAGTCGACGGTGAGGCTATCGATTGCCACCAGGCGTCCGTCGCGGGCGAGCTTAGACAGGATCGAGGTCATGCCCGCGCGGTACATCTTCTTGTTCACCTTGTGGGTGAAGTTCTCGTCGGGACGATTGGGGAAGGCGCGGCCGCCGCCACGCCACACCGGCGAGGCGCTGGTGCCGGCACGGGCACGGCCCGTACCCTTCTGGCGCCACGGCTTCTTGGTGGTGTGCGAGACCTCGGTGCGCGTCTTCTGGGCACGGGTGCCCTGGCGCGCGTTGGCCTGGTAGGCCACCACGATCTGGTGCACCAGAGCCTCGTTGAACTCGCGACCGAACAGCGTGTCGGACGCCGCCACGGTGGCGGTCGCCTGGCCCTGTTCGTTCAGGACTTTCAGTTCCATGGCCGCTCCTTATGCCTTGACCGCGGGACGCACGATCACCCGACCACCGGCCGCGCCGGGCACCGCGCCACGAACCAGCAGCAGCTGGCGCTCGGGGTCGATGCGGGCGATCACGAGGTTCTGGGTCGTGCGCTGGTCGTCGCCGAGGTGACCGGCCATGCGCTTGCCGGGGAACACGCGGCCCGGATCCTGGCGATTGCCGATGGAGCCCGGGGCGTTGGTGGTCACCGAGTTACCGTGCGAGGCGCGGTTCGACGAGAAGTGGTGGCGCTTGATGGCGCCGGCGAAGCCCTTGCCGATCGTCACGCCGGTGACGTCGACCTTCTGGCCCACGGCGAACAGATCGACGCCGAGCGGCGCGCCGGGCTTGAACTCGGCGAGCTTGGTGGCTTCGACATGGAACTCCTTGAGCACTTCGCCCGCCTCGACTCCGGCCTTGGCGTACTGACCGGCGAGGGGCTTGCTCACGCGCGACGGCTTCTTGCTGCCGAAGGCGACCTGGACTGCGTTGTAGCCGTCGGTTTCAACCGTCTTCACGAGCGTGACGCGGTTGTTCGACACGTCGAGCACGGTCACCGGGACGGACTCGCCGTCGTCGGTGAAAATGCGCGTCATGCCGACCTTGCGACCGACAAGGCCGAGCTTGTCACTCATTGTTCTCTCCACCCCGGCTGCGATTGGCCGGGACCATTGTCAAACGACGCGTCCGGTCACCTGGACCAGATCGCTGAAAGCCTTGGATTGTAGCTTGTTCGCGCCAGGCGCGGCAAGCCGGCGGGAATCCCTAGCCCTTACTGAACCTTGATCTCCACATCGACGCCAGCCGGCAGGTCGAGCTTCATGAGCGCGTCCACCGTCTTGTCCGTCGGGTCGATGATGTCCATCAGGCGCTGGTGGGTGCGGATCTCGAACTGGTCGCGCGACGTCTTGTTCACGTGGGGCGAACGCAGGATGTCGAAGCGCTGGATGCGGGTAGGCAGGGGGACCGGCCCGCGCACCACGGCGCCGGTGCGCTTGGCGGTGTCGACGATCTCCAGGGCCGACTGGTCGATGAGCTTGTAGTCGAACGCCTTGAGACGGATGCGGATGCGTTGGTTTTGCATTTGGTTGTCCTTGAAAGAGCGAGGGGCCGGCCTCGCGGCCGGCCCGCGATTGCTGCTTCGATCGGGCCCTGCGTCAGGCGATGATCTTGGCCACGACGCCGGCGCCGACGGTGCGGCCGCCTTCGCGGATGGCAAAGCGCAGGCCCTCTTCCATGGCGATGGGCGCAATCAGCGTCACCGTCATCTGGATGTTGTCGCCCGGCATCACCATCTCCGTGCCCGCCGGCAGCTCGATCGAGCCGGTCACGTCGGTCGTGCGGAAGTAAAACTGCGGACGGTAGCCATTGAAGAACGGCGTGTGACGCCCGCCCTCCTCCTTGCTCAGCACGTACACCTCGCTGGTGAACTTGGTGTGCGGGGTGATCGACCCCGGCTTGGCCAGCACCTGGCCGCGCTCGACGTCCTCGCGCTTGGTGCCGCGCAGCAGCACGCCCACGTTGTCCCCCGCCTGCCCCTGGTCAAGCAGCTTGCGGAACATCTCGACGCCGGTGCAGATGGTCTTGACGGTGGGCTTCAGTCCCACAATCTCGATCTCCTCGCCCACCTTGACGATGCCGCGCTCCACCCGCCCGGTCACCACCGTGCCGCGCCCAGAGATCGAGAACACGTCCTCGACGGGCATCAGGAAGGGCTGGTCAATCGCCCGCTCGGGGGTGGGGATGTAGCTGTCGAGGGCATCGGCCAGCGCCATGATCGCCACTTCGCCCAGCTCGCCCTTGTCGCCTTCGAGCGCCAGCTTGGCCGAGCCCTTGACGATGGGCACGTCGTCGCCCGGAAAGTCGTACTTGCTGAGCAGCTCGCGAACTTCCATCTCGACGAGCTCGAGCAGCTCGGCATCGTCGACCATGTCGCACTTGTTCAGGAAAACAATGATGTAGGGCACGCCCACCTGGCGGGCCAGCAGGATGTGTTCGCGCGTCTGCGGCATCGGGCCGTCAGCGGCCGACACCACCAAAATGGCGCCGTCCATCTGCGCCGCGCCGGTGATCATGTTCTTGACGTAGTCGGCGTGGCCCGGGCAGTCCACGTGCGCGTAGTGCCGCGCCTTGGTCTCGTACTCGACGTGCGCGGTGTTGATCGTGATCCCGCGGGCCTTCTCCTCCGGCGCCGCATCAATCTGGTCGTACGCCTTGGCCTCGCCGCCAAACTTCGCCGACAGCACCGTCGTGATCGCCGCCGTCAGCGTCGTCTTGCCATGGTCCACGTGCCCAATCGTGCCCACGTTCACGTGCGGCTTCGTACGCTCAAACTTGCCCTTTGCCATGTTCGGATCCTCTAAAGAACGTTGATTGAGTGGATGCTGCTAGCTTGCTTACTTCGACTTGGCGGAGATCACCGCCTCGGCCACGTTCTTCGGGGCCTCGGCGTAGTGCTTGAACTCCATGGTGTAGGTAGCGCGGCCCTGCGTCAGCGAACGCAGCGTCGTCGAGTAGCCGAACATCTCGGCCAGCGGCACCTCGGCGCGCACGGCCTTGCCGCCGCCGCCGGCGATGTCGTCCATGCCCTGGATCACGCCGCGCCGCGAAGAAAGGTCGCCCATCACGTCGCCCATCTTCTCTTCGGGGGTCTCGACCTCGACCGCCATGATGGGCTCGAGCAGCACGGGGCTGGCCGCGCGCATGCCGTCCTTGAAGCCCATCGACGCGGCCATCTTGAACGCGTTCTCATTCGAGTCGACCTCATGGTACGAACCGAAGTGCAGCGTGACCTTGACGTCGACCACGGGGTAGCCCGCGAGCACGCCCGCCTTCAGCGTCTCTTCGACACCCTTGTTCACCGCCGGGATGTACTCGCGCGGCACCACGCCGCCCTTGATGGCGTCGACGAACTCGAAGCCCTTGCCCGGTGGCTGCGGCTCGACCTTGAGCACGACGTGGCCGTACTGGCCCCGACCGCCCGACTGCTTGACGAACTTGCCCTCGGCGTTCTCGACCGTCTTGCGGATCGTCTCGCGGTAGGCCACCTGGGGCTTGCCGACGTTGGCCTCGACGCCGAACTCGCGCTTCATGCGGTCGACCAGGATCTCGAGGTGCAGTTCACCCATTCCGGAGATGATGGTCTGCCCCGACTCTTCGTCGGTGCGCACGCGAAACGACGGGTCCTCCTGCGCCAGGCGGTTGAGCGCGATGCCCATCTTCTCCTGGTCGGCCTTGGTCTTGGGCTCGACGGCCTGCGAGATGACCGGCTCCGGGAACTCCATGCGCTCGAGCGTGATCTGCTGCTCGGGGTCGCACAGCGTGTCGCCGGTGGTGACGTCCTTGAGGCCCACCGCCGCGGCGATGTCCCCCGCGAGCACTTCCTTGATCTCCGCGCGCTCGTTGGCGTGCATCTGCAGCAGACGACCGATGCGTTCCTTCCGGCTCTTGACCGAGTTGAGCACGGTGTCACCCGAATTCAGCACGCCGGAGTACACGCGCAGGAACGTGAGCTGGCCCACGTACGGGTCGGTCATGATCTTGAATGCCAGCGCCGAGAAGGGCGCCTTGTCATTGGCCTCGCGGGTGGCAGGCTGCTCCTTGCCATCGGTGCCGGTCACCGGGGGAATGTCGACCGGCGAGGGCAGCAGCTCGATGACTGCGTCGAGCATGCGCTGCACGCCCTTGTTCTTGAAGGCGGTGCCGCACAGCATGGGCTGGATCTCGCCCGCGATGGTGCGCGTACGCAGGCCGAGCTTGATCTCGTCCTCGGTCAGTTCACCCGACTCGAGGTACTTGTTCATCAGCTCTTCGCTGGCCTCGGCGGCGGCCTCGACCATCTTCTCGCGCCACTCCTCGGCCAAGGGCCGCAGTTCCGCGGGAACTTCGGCGTACTCGAACTTCATGCCCTGGGACGCCTCGTCCCAGTAGATCGCCTTCATGCGGGTCAGGTCGATCACGCCCTTGAACGTGTCTTCGGCACCGATCGGAATGACCACGGGCACGGGATTGGCCTTCAGCCGCGTCTTCATCTGGTCGTAGACCTTGAAGAAGTTCGCGCCGGTGCGGTCCATCTTGTTGACGAAGGCCAGGCGCGGCACCTTGTACTTGTTGGCCTGGCGCCAGACGGTTTCGGACTGCGGCTGCACGCCGCCGACGGCGCAATAGACCATGCACGCGCCGTCGAGCACGCGCATGGAACGCTCCACCTCGATGGTGAAGTCGACGTGCCCCGGAGTGTCGATGATGTTGATGCGGTGCTCGGGGAACGACACGTCCATGCCACGCCAGAAGGTGGTCGTGGCGGCGGAGGTGATGGTGATGCCGCGCTCCTGCTCCTGCTCCATCCAGTCCATCGTCGCGGCGCCGTCGTGCACCTCGCCGATCTTGTGGTTGACGCCTGTGTAGAAGAGGATCCGCTCGGTCGTCGTCGTCTTGCCTGCGTCGATGTGGGCGGAAATTCCGATGTTGCGGTATCGCTCGATCGGTGTCTTGCGGGCCATGTTGATTCCCCTGAATCCGAAAGAGGCGAGGCGCGCGAATACGCGCGCCTCGCCCGAAAAGCAGTCTTAGAAGCGGAAGTGCGCGAACGCCTTGTTGGCCTCGGCCATGCGGTGGACTTCCTCGCGCCGCTTCATCGCCCCGCCGCGGCCCTCGGCCGCCTCGATCAGCTCGCCCGCCAGACGCTGCGGCATCGACTTCTCGCCGCGCTTCTTGGCGGCCTCGCGCAGCCAGCGCATTGCGAGCGCCATGCGACGCACCGGACGCACCTCGACCGGGACCTGGTAGTTGGCGCCACCGACGCGGCGGCTCTTGACCTCGACCATCGGGCGCACGTTCGAGAGCGCCGCGGAAAACACCTCGAGGGCATTCTTGCCGGTCTTGGTCTCGATTTGCTGGAGCGCGCCGTAGACGATGCGCTCGGCGACGGCCTTCTTGCCGTCGAGCATGATCACGTTGACGAACTTGGTCAGATCGGTGCTGCCGAACTTGGGATCGGGCAGAACCTCGCGCTTGGGGACTTCACGACGACGGGGCATGTCTTACCTCTTGCTTGCTCTTCAGTCATTGGGTGGCCGAAGCCACGACTGCGGCCCCATGACGCCGGGCCGCGACTTACTCGGCTCCGGTGACCGGAGCCGGGTGAAAACCGCTTAGGCCTTCTTCGGGCGCTTGGCGCCGTACTTCGAACGGGCCTGCTTGCGATCCTTGACGCCCTGGGTGTCGAGCGAACCGCGCACGATGTGGTAGCGCACGCCGGGCAGGTCCTTGACGCGGCCGCCGCGGATCAGGACCACCGAGTGCTC
>ENA-UOWG01000310-UOWG01000310.1-activated-sludge-metagenome-genome-assembly--contig:-NODE-310-length-69561-cov-6.273372_pt1 | contig 69561 bp, 55 predicted proteins | sample MGYA00238147_ERZ761563 | MGnify/ENA primary metagenome ERZ761563 (study PRJEB28884, sample SAMN05720216) | anaerobic digester metagenome | isolation source: active sludge of municipal...
AACCGTATAGAAGAACACGAGATAGAAGAAGCCGAGAACCAGTGCCAGCACGGATGTGGCTCGAGGGGCTTCCGGTGTTCCGCCGCCGATGAGGATGATGAAGAAAAACACAACCCCCAAGGCTGCCGCAATCCATGCGAACAACTTGAAAATCAACATAACCTTGTTAATAACCCAATTCTCTTCTCTCATTCTGATGTCTCCTCCTTTGTATTATGCTTCTAAATCCAAATGACCGGGAGATACGAGCATCCATCTTACGGTTGTCTTAATTCTTGCAGAAAATTTATAACAAACACCATTTCCTGTCAAGTGTTTTTTTATGAAATAGTCTCCTCTGCCAATGGTTCAGCGGGGGGCTGCTCGTAGCGGCGTTGAAAGGAGTCCCAGTCGCGCAACATGAGGAAACAGCCCGGGATGACGAAAAGGGTCAGAATGGTGGCTCCGGTGATCCCCCCCACCACGGCGATGGCCAGCGGGGCCCATAAGCCCGCCGATTCGCTGGTGTCCCAGATCATCGGCAGAAGGTCCAGGATGGTCGTCAATTGGACCAGGATGATGGCATTCAGCCGTTCTTTTCCGACGAGCATGACGGCCCGGAGCAGATTCTGCCCAGGTTGGACGGCGTTCAGCCGGTCCAGCAGGATGATGGCGTTCGTCACCACGAGCCCGCCGAGCATGATCAGCCCCAGATACACGCCCATCGTGACGCTGGTGTGGGTGAAATAGAGCACCGGGACCACGGAGATGATGGCGAGGGGGACCGTGAGCATGATGAGAAGCGGTTGCGCGTAGGATTCGAAAAGGCAGGCCAAGACGATGTAGACGAGTCCGACCATGATCACGAAGGCGAATTGGAACTGCCGTTCGTTCTCGATCATCTGTTGGTAATCACCGCCGAATTGGTAATAGTAGTTCTGCGGGACCTCCAATCCTTTCAGTTCCGCTCCCCCCTTCTTGACGGCCGTGCTGAGGGCTAATTTTTCGCGGTTGGCGCTGACCTGGATCATGCGTTGTTTGTCTTTGCGCCAGATCTCGCTCGGAGTGAGGGCGAACTCAAAGGCGGCTATCTGCTGAAGGGGGACGACGATCCCTTCCCGGTTGACGATGGTCAGGGCCTGAACGTCTTCCAGCGTCTTCCGCTGTTTCTCCTGGAGGCGTGCCACGGTCTCGATCTGTTCATTGGCGGTGTAAAAATAAGTGGCGCGCAGTCCGCGGATCTGCGCGTGCAGCGTTTCAGCGACTTCCTGGACGGTGAATCCGAACAAGGCGGCCCGTTCCTTGTCGAGCTTGATCTGGACTTCGGGTTGTCCGGGTTTGTAGCGGAGTTTGACGTCTGTGAGCCGAGGTACTTTTTGGAGCCGGTTCGCGATTCCAACGGCCATATCGCGCAGGACGCTGTAGTCGAACCCGAAGACGTCGACGATCAGTTCCTTTGAACTTTCCGGCTCGGAAAAGTAGATGAACGTGTCATAAACGGCGCCGATATCGGCGACCCGTGGTCGAAGGTCGCTGATGACGTCTTGGACGGATCGGGACCGTTCTCCTCGTCCGGTCAGAGTCACGTAGATCTTAGACGACCATCCTTCCACGCGGGCGGCGGCGGTTTTGACGACCTTCTGGATCTCCGGTGTGTCGCTCAGTATCTTTTCCACTTCGGCGACCACTTGGTCGGAGATGTCGAGCTTGGCCCCGGCCGGAAGTTCAATGTAGATGATGAATTCATTCTGTTCCGTCGAGCCCATGAAGTCCTTCTCGAGGAAGTTGACGTAGACCAATCCGGCGAGCAGAAAAGCGACAAAAACCCATAGAAGGACGGCGTATCGGTGACGCACGGCGCCGGACATCAGTTTCCGATATACCGTCATGGGGCTACGGACGACCGGTGTGATGGTTCTTCCCAGAAGGATGAGCATCCAGTTCTTGATCCTCTTTTTGAGGGGAGGATTGGGCGCGGGCGCCTCATCCGGATTATCTTCTTCCGAGGGAGGAACGATGTCCGGCGGCGGAGGATTCTTCAGAAAGTCCCAGACGGTCCGCGCGTAAAAGGCGCTCTTTTCGATCATCCAATCGATCCATCGAGGGAATTCCTTCTCCGGGAAATACTGGCTCCAAAGGGCGTGTCGGTCGAAGTGGAAATGACCGCCCCCTTGTTTCATCGGGATGAGGGAGGAGAGTTGGGGGACGACCGTGATGGCCACGAAGAAGGAGATCACCAGGGAGAAGGAGACCGTCAACGCCAGTCCGGTGTAAAGGATCTGGATCTGTTTGTTGATGAAGGTGATGGGGAGGAAGACGATGACGGTGCAGAGGGTCGAAGCCAGTATCGGCAGGATCATCTCCTCGCTGGCTTGGATTGTGATCTCGTCGATGTCTTCCTGGGGGGCCGTCTCCACGTCGGGATGCACTTTGAAATAGTGGTGCTTCTTCTCCATGATGTTCTCGAGGACGACGATGGAGTTGTCGACGAGCATGCCGATCCCCAGCGCGATGCCGGATAGCGTCATGACGTTGATCCCGATGTGGAAGAGGTACATCAGTCCGAAAGTGAGCAGGACGGAGATGGGAACGGACACCAGGATGATGGAGGTGTGTTTGATGTCCTTGATGAAGAGCCAAAGGATCAGCGCGCAGAGCAGGCCGCCTTGCCAGATGGCCGTGATGACGTTCTCGATGGCGCTGCGGATGAAGATGGCCTGGTTTGTGACGATGTTGAGTTCAATACCCGGTTTCAATACCTCCTTCCTGAATTTCTCGATCGCGTCCTCCACTTTTTTCGCGAGCCGGATGGTGTTGGTCTGGGATTCTTTCTGGATGTAGACGGAGACCGTCGGTTTTCGGTTGAGGCGCGCGTAGCTCTGGGCTTCCATGTAGAAATCGCGCACCTCCGCGATGTCCTGGAGCCGGATGCGGGACCCCTCTTTGGTGACGCTCACGCCGAGTTTCTTGATATCTTCGATCGTCTGATATTGCCCCATGGTCCTGACATAATAGGAAGAGCGTTCGTCTTTTGTCAGACCCGTCAATAGGTTGAGATTGTTGACCCCCACTTGGCTGATGATTTCCCGGATGGAGAGCTGGTAGGCTTCGAGCCGTTGTTGGTCGAATTCCACGAGGATCTTTCTCTCGCGTCCGCCGCCCACCTCGATGTTCGCCACCCCATTGACGCGCGTGAGAGACGGTTTGAGGCTGTTGTCCACCATCTCCCGGAGATTTTCAGGCGTGTATTTGTCGCTGGTGAGAGCGAGGATGATGATGGGGTAGTCGTTCTCCGAATAGCGGGCCACGACGGGTTTTTCGATGTCTTTGGGGAGTTTATTCCGGATTTTAGCCAGGCGTTCCTGAACTTCCAGTGCGGAGAAGGCCGTGTTCGTCCCTGCTTCGAAGGTGAGGGTGGAGACCGCACGCTCTTTTCGGGAGACAGACATGATCCCCTGCAGCTTGCTCGTGGCGCTGACCGCCTCCTCCACGACCTTCGTGACGAGACTTTCGATGTCCTCGGGTGGGAGTCCTCCCCGGATCCCGATGAAGATGGTGAGAGAGCCGGGGGTGGCGTTGGGCATGAGATCGACGGGCAGGCTGAAAATCGAGAAGGACCCCAACATGATCATGGCGAGGTAGAACATCCACAGGGTCACTGGACGTTTGATGGCGATACGGCTCAAACTCATGGGGAGTGACGTGCGTCAGCGGAGATCAGGATGTGTGGAAAATGAGGGACTTTCGGGATAATACCCATGATGCGCTGGATATTAGGTCGATTCCGGAGTTTGTTCGTCGGAATCGGGTGGCGTATCTTCCGGGGTTTCGTCCGCGTGGGCGAGTTGCCATGTCTCAAAGTGATAGTAGAGGAAGGGGATGAAGAACAAGGACAGACACGCCGAAATGAAGAGTCCTCCGAAGGTGATGGTCGCCATCGGCGAGGAGAGTTCGGATCCTTCCGAGAGTCCCAACGCCATCGGCAATACGCCGAGGACGGAAACGAGCATGGTCATGATGATGGGGCGGAAACGGGTGGATCCCCCTTGCATGACGACTTTCCGGAGGTCGGTTTCCCCCTCCTCCCGGATCTGGTTCATGAAATCGATGAGGATGATCCCGTTGTTGACCACCAGCCCTCCCAGGATGATGGTGCCGAGCATGACCGGAGCGCTCAACGGGATGCGCGTGACGAAGAGCGTGAGGGCGACGCCGACGATGCAGAACGGGACCGTGGTCATGATCAGGAGGGGTTGCCCGAACGATTCGAATTCGGCGGCCATGATCATGTAGATCAGGAGGGCCGACATGATCATGGCGATCGAAAGGCCTCCGAACGATTCTTTCATCTGGGCGCTTTCTCCGGTCAGCGTGATGTTGTAATCGGACAGGTGTTGATAGGAGGCCAACGTCTTTTTGACGTCCAGGATCACATCCGCCACGCTCCGTTTCAACACGTTGGCGGTGAGAAGGATGGCGCGTTGCTGGTCCAGGTGCTTGATCTCGCTCGGCCCGCGCGCCAGCTCCAAATTGGCCACCTCCGCCAGGGGGACCATCACCCCGCTCGGTGCTTTCACGGTGAGCCGGCGGATGTCGTCCCATTGGGACCGGTCTTCGGCGCGGAGTTGGACCCGCACGTCGATCTCCTGCCCCGATTCCTTGAAAGTGGTCGCGATGTATCCCTTGATCCCGATGAGGGCGGTGCGGGCGATGTCGGAGACCGAGAGTTGATAGGCGGAAGCCCGGTCTTTCTCGATGGTGACCCGTGTCTCGGCGGAGGGAAGAGCGAAACTGCTTTTGATGCCGTAGATGCCGCGGATGTTTTGCAATTCCTGGGTCAGATCCGTTGATATCTTCTTGAGAGTCACCAAATCGGGGCCTTTGATCTCGACGACAATGGGGGCGGATGTCTCGAAGGCCGTCGAGAGGATGCTGTCCTGCAGGATGTATTGGACCTCGCCGCCTTCCAAGTCGGTTTTGTCGAGAAGTTTTTTTAAATCGGCGATGACGTCTTCGGTGGAGCGTTTGGTCTTCTCCCGCTCCAGATTGATGATGGATTGCCCCTGATGGGCTCCCAGGGCTTCGATGGCTTCGCTGGTGCTGGATCCGACGTTGGCGGTGACGTCCTTGACCCCGGGGACCTGGGCGAGGACACTCTCGATCCGTTCCATGACGCGGTTGGTCACCTCCAGGCGCGTGCCGACCGGCATGTCGAGCCGGATCATGAATTGCCCCTGGTCGAATTTGGGCATGAACGTTTTTTCATGGATTGCCAGGATGACGAAACTGAAGATGAGGAGGCCGAAGACGATGATCATCGTTTTCTTGGAATGATCCAGCACCCAACTGAGGATCGTCTGGTATTTGGCGATGATGCGGTCCAAAGAGTCATCGGAAAGACCATTTTTGAAGAAAACAAAAGCCCGTTTGAAAGGTCGCCAAAAAGACGGTCCCTCGGCGGGGCGAACCTCTCCCATCCGGGGGATCTCTTCGACGGGATCCGGCTCCGTGTCTTTTCGGCGTTTCCAGAATTTCAAAAATTCGGGGATCCGGACGGGATGCGCCGCCAGCCGGGGTATCAGCGTCAAGGACACGAGCATGGAGACGATGGACGCGCCCACGGAGGCGAAGAACAGGTCCATGAACAGTTGTTGGGCGACGCCTTTGGCGAAAAGCAACGGGAGGATGACGGCCACGTTCGTCAAGGCGGAGGTGACCATTGAATTTCCCACTTCGTCGGCCGAATCAATGGCTCCTTGGACGATGTCGCCTCCCTGGCTCCTCAACCGGGCCGTGTTTTCCACCACGACGATGGAGTTGTCGACGAGGTTGCCGATGGCCAGTCCCAGGCCGGCCAACGACAGCATGTTGATGCTGATCCCCTTGAAATACATGGAGACGAAGATGAGGAGAGCCGACATGGGGATGGCGACGCTGACGATGAGGGCGTCTCCCACGCTCTTGAGGAAGAAATAGAGCACGATGAATGCCAGGATACTGCCGGTGAATCCGTCGGTGAAAACGCCGTTGACGGCCGTCGTTATGAAGATGGATTCATCGTAGACCAGTTCCACTTTGACGTTCTTGGGGAGACTGCCGGAGAGTTCCTCCATCGCGGCGCGGACACGTTTGGCGGTGGTGATGGTATTGGCGTCCGCCTGTTTCTGTATGGAGATGGAGACGTTTTCTTTGCCTTGATAGCGCGAGTAGCTGGATGTCTCCTTGAACGTGTCGTTGATGACCCCGATCTCGCCGAGGTGGACAAGGCGCTGTTGCTTGGGGCGGTTGGACCTCGTCGCGTCCATCTCTTTCCGTTCATATTCTTCCGGGGGTTTTTCGACCAAGATGACCGTCTGCCCGATCTCATCGATGCTTTTGAACTCGCCCATCGTCCGCACCAGATATTCGTAGAATTTTCCCTGAGTGGTCCCTGCGGGGTAGTTGACGTTCGACGTTCGCAGAGCGTCGACGACGGCCGAGATGGAGACTTTGGAGGCGTCCATCCTCCCCCGGTCGATGTCGACGAGTATTTCCCTCTCGGCGCCGCCGCTGATGGCCGCCGAGGCCACCCCCACCACTTTTTCAAGGCGTTGTTTCAGGACTTTCTTGCTGATGTCGGTCAAACCGGCCAGGTTCATTTCCCCCGTGACGGAGAAGATCATGATGGGATGGGCGAACGGGTTGTGGCGTTGGATGATCGGTTCGTCGGCTTCGTTCGGCAGGCGGTCCTTGATCTGATCGATTTTCTCCCGGGCGGAAAGGTGGGCGAACCCCATGTCGGTTCCCCAGTTGAACTCCAGAGTCACCAGGGAAACGCCCTCTTTGGAGATGGAGCGGACACGCTTCAGGTTCGGGACGGTGCCGACGGATTCCTCGATCACCTTGGTGATCAGGTTCTCCATCTCTTCGGGGGCGGCGTTCCCGTAACGGGTGACAACGGTCAGTTGGGGAAAGGAGATGCTCGGGAAGAGTTCTCGGGGCATCAAGATCCAGGAGATGCCGCCGATGAGCACCACGCCCATGTAGATCATGGTGGTGGTGACAGGTCTTTTGACGAAAAAGGAGGCGGCGCCCATGTCTAACGGTTCTGGAAGATGGTTTCGATGGGGATCCCGATGGATTTCTCAATCGTGGCCAGTGAGACTCGGTAGAAGGCCACGGCTTCCTCAAAATTGGAGACGGCTTCCGTGAAAGAGGATTCGGATTGAAGCACTTGCAGGGGTTCGGCCAGGTTCATCCGGTCTTTCTGGCGGGTGATCTCCAGGTCTTTCTTCCTGTAATCATACTCCTTTTGGGCGCTCATCAGCTGGAGACGGGCTTTCTCATAATTGAAGAAAGCTTCCTTGACCTCGACCTCGACGTTTCGACGAGTCTGTTCCTGTTCCATGCGCGCTTTCTCTTTGCCGATATAAGCCTGCTTCCGGCTGGCGAGATAGGTCAGACCGTCCAAGAGGCCGACGTTGGCCGTGCGAGCGGAGGTTTTTGTCCTCGATGTTTCGCCCAGGTCCGGGCTGGTCTTCTCGGACGTGCCCGATCCGGACAGGGAATTCCCCATAAAAGACATCTTGGCCTGCACGCCCACGTTCCAACTGGACCGGAGTTGTAATTCCTGGTTCTGGAAGGCGCCGCCCGACTTTCCGACGAAACCGCTGGCGTCGATCCGGAGACGCCCTTCGGCCTTGGTGGCTTTTTCCCCGTATTCATGGAACATCGCGGTGAATTCCGTGGCCAGCCAATCCGGCCGGTGCCGATAGGCCTGTTCCAAGAGCATGTTCACGGGGACCGGGATGTCCGGGAGACTGCGTGCGTCCAGCGCTTCGATCGGTTCGGCGACCTCATCCGGCAACGGAGTGTCGATGTTCAGGAGAGCCATCATCTTGAGGCGGGCGATCTCATGGTCCTTGTCGTCGGAGAGCGTCCGGTATGAAATCTGGCTGTAATTCGATTCGGCCGCCATCAGGTCCACTTCCGTGACCAATTCAAGAGCCTTCTTCTTCCGGATGAGTTGAATGATCTTCTCGCAGCGGGTCATGAGATCGCGCCGGGCCTTCAGCGAGTTCTGTGTCTTGATCAGGTTGTAATAAGCCTTCTTGACTTCGAAGATGATCTCCTGCCGGGCTTTCTCGACGTTGTGCTCCGACGCGGTTCGTTGGGAACTGGCTTGGCGGAGCGAGTAGTAGAGCCGGCCGCTCTGGAAGATGGGTTGGCCTCCCTGGACACCGATCTCTTTCCGGCGAAAATCGGAATCGTCATCCGGTTTGTTGGGGTCTTGAAGCATCGTGCCGTTGGAAAGCTCGTATTTTCCGGTCACCGAGGGGAGGAGAGTGCGCCGGGCTTCCCATAACTTGATCTTGGAGAGTTTTAATTCCTCTCGGGCGATCTTGAGGGGACCGTAGTTGGAGAGGCCGATGTTCAGGAAATCGTCGAGCGACGGGTTGGCGGGGAGGACCGCCAGCGTCTCCGGTTTCTTCTTCGGGATGTCGACCAGGTCTTTGGTCTTTTCCGGCGAGACCAGGTTCCTTTTCCAGACGGACCGAGGGGTGATGTCGATGGCGAGTATCCAATCTTTTTGTGTGACGGTATAGGCGACGGTCTGCGTCAGTTTGATCAGAATGTATTCCAGGCGCTTGGCTTTTTCTTGCCCGGTTTTCGGGGTGTCGGGATATCCGTAACGGATCTCCGACACCATTTTCCCCTTCAATTTTTCGATCGGACCCCGCTGGCAATAGACGGGATCCGAGAAGTAGATCGAAATCTGGTTTGCTTCCGTCTGGCGGATGTCCTTGTATTTGAGCGGCTGTGCGCTCTGGATCATCACCTTGGCCTCGCCGCGCGCTTCTTCGACGCTGATCGTCTCGACGATGTTCGCGTTCGGATCCAATCCCGTGACCCAGTCGGCCGATTGAACGGTCCCCTGCGTGAATAAGAAACAGGTCGCTGCGAAGAATAGGACAGAGGATGTTTTATGGGAAATCATTTTTTGGCCTCAACGAGAGCCTTGATGAGGGCTTGGCGCGCTTTCTGATACTCGGGGTGAATCCGTAACGCTTCCCGCCAGGATTTGATGGCTTCACCGGGGTTGCCCTGCGAATAGGATGTGAGTCCCGATTTATAGAGGCGTTCGGCCAATTCCTGCTGGGTTTGCCGCGTGTTCTCCAGGAGTTCCTTGGCTTTGAGGTGATCCGGATTGTTGCGGGTGAATTTTTCAAGCTGGTAGATCGCGTCGGCATAGCGCTCCCCGTTGATGAAATCCAACGCTTTCTTGTATCCGCTGTCCGACGATTGGGTCGGGATCGTGAAGGGTTTGTATCCCGCAGAATAATACTTCGGGGAATTCTTGCTTTCTTCGATCCTCTTTAGGTAATCCTTGGCCACGTCGTTGCCGGGATCATACTCCAGGATGCGGGCCCAGAGGTCGCTCGATTTCTTGAAATCCTTGTCGATATAACTCTCGATGGCTTCCTGGGTCATCTGTTGGGCCTCGTCGGCCCTGGTCCGAATCGTCTCGCGCTCCAATCCCTCTTCGGCGGCCTTGGATCCCTCTTTCGCTTCGATGTTCTCCGGATCGAATTTCAAGATTTCATCCCAGGCCAGTTTCGCGTCGACATATTTCCTCTTGCGCATATGGTCCCAGGCGACTCCTGAATAGATCTTGATGCGCTCGTCTTTTTGTTGCTCTTCAAGCTTCTGCTTGGCGTGGTTGATATCGTTGAGGAGGAAGACCCTGTTGGGGTCGAACGCATACACATTGTCCCACATCTGGATCGCCAGGAACCAGTCCTTGTCCAGATAGGCCAGGACTCCTTTCGTGAAAAACCAATTGATGGTATTCGGTTTCTCCTTCTGATGGAGCTTGGTTACCTCTTTTTGGATGGAGACCAGGAGTTTGTGGGCTTTTGTGTGGTCGGGAACCCGTTTCAAGATGTCCTGAAGCCGATTGATGGCTTCCACCCATTCGGCCAGTGCATAATGACGTTTGGCGGCGGCCAGGGCCGGTTTCTCATATTCGATCCGGGATTTCTCGATCTGTTTTTTCCGTTTGATGGCGCGTTCCATCGCCTCTCGGGCGATCTGGTTCTTCCGGTCGTTTTGAAGGACTTCCTTGAAAAGGGGGATCGCATCGGCATAGTTGTCTTCGAGAAGATATTCCATCGCCTGCTCGAGCATTTGGTCCGGAGTCACCAGGTTTTGGAAGCGCGCCGATTTTCCCTCCCCGGATTTGGCGAAGGAGAGGACGAGGGTCAACAGGAGAAATCCGCCCGTCAGGAGGCGATGCGGTGCAGGAGGAATGGACAATGAAGGAAACATCCGGTCACAAAAAGGGCGTGGGAGCCTATTTCATTTCCTTCATGTAGTGGTCGACTTTGTCTTTGAGCTTCCGGAAGTTGATCGGTTTTGTCAGGATCGCTTGCGCGGCGGAGAGGAGACCTTGTCGTTCCGCTTCGCTGGCCAGGATGGAGACGATCAAGACGGGGATGTGCTGTGTTTCGGGGGTGCTTTTGAGCAGTTTAAGTACTTCGAATCCGTCGACATTGGGCATCTGCAGGTCGAGGGTGATCAGGCTGGGCTTCGTGTTCTTGGCATATTCCACCGCTTGATTGCTGTCCGTGATGACTTGGGTCGTATAACCCATCTCCGAACAGAAGTCCGAGATCAATTCCGCGATGCTGGGGTCATCGTCGATGACCAATATTTTCTCTGTGAAAGGTTGTTCCATTCGGTGGCCTCCGTCAGAACTCATCATGGTGACACGCATCCCACCCCGAGGGTGAGTCCTTATAAGTAGTTACATGGTCTCTAATCGTACAAAGAGTTGACAGAAAATGCAAGATGGGGATGCCCTATTGGGGCGTCGGTTTTTTCAGGATTCGGTCGAGACCGCGTTTGGCTTCGACGTTCGTGGGGTCCAGTTCCACCGCTTTTTGCCAGAGTTCGACGGCTTTCTGTTTGTCCCCCGCCAGGAAACCCTTGAGCCCTTCGCGGTAGTATTTTTGGGAGGTGACTTTCGTGTTTTCCCCCAACTGGTTTTTCACCTTTTCGAGGGCGGTCGAGGCTTCGGTGAAATCCGGCCTGTATGACAGGGTCTTTTCATATAGTTCCTTGGCTTTTTCCCAGTCCCCGCTCTGAGCGGCCTTGGACGCCTGTTCGAAGGCGGATTGGGAGACCAGATCGATCGAGAGAGCCCGATACCGCTGGGCCTCTTTGTTTTCTGGATCGATCTGCAACACCTCCCTGAATTTCTCGACAGCCAACTCATACTGACGTTTTTCGAAGGCGGAAAGGGCCGTGGCATATTGGGCCCGCGCCGGGGATAGGTCGATCTGGTCTCTTTGGCGGGATTTCTTTTCCGACGAGAGTTTAACCGCGCGGGTCAGCTGTTCCTTGGCCTCCGCATGGGCCGGGTCGATCGTGAGGACTTTTTCGAAGTATTCCTTGGCTTCTTTGAACTGGTTCGCGGCGAAATGGTTCATGCCGATCTCGTAGAACCGCTGGATGGAATCCCTGAACTGTTGGTTGATGTGATCGAGATAGGTTTTGGAGCTGGCGTGATCCGGCTGGAGGGTCAGGATCGTCTCGAATTCCCGTTTGGCAAGGATGAACTCATCCTGTTGGTAAAAAGCGACTCCTTTGGTGAAATGTTCGTCGATCTGTAGCTGCGCCTGTTCTTTCTTCTCGGGAGATCGGGGGTCGTTGTATTCGTTCTTGATCTTTTGCAGGAGCGATTTGGAGGGCCGATGCCAGGGAGCCACCTCGATGATCTGCGTCAATTGAACGCTGGCATCCAGGAGCCGCCCTTCCACATAGGAGCGCTCCGCGTTCTCATAGGCCTGTCGGATCTGGCTGAGCACTTGGGATCGCCGGAAGGCCTGTCCGAACCTGAAACTCAGGCTCACGCTGTGGATGCCGCCGAGATCGCCGGCGGGGATGAAGGCGTAGTCCAGATGGAGGCGTTTGTTCCCGATCCCGAAACCGCATGTCAATCCCGTGTCCACGTCGTATTGCCCTTGGTAACCGACCCGGATCGCGAAGGTCGGATTGATCCGGTAGTCGAGTCCGGCGTTGAGGCACGTGGCGTTGTCAGCCGGGGCGATCACGTCGATTGCTCCGACGAGAGAGTTCGAGAAAAAAGGGTAGGATAATCCCAGTCCCACCGAAGACGGAAGGGATTGGCTTTCGGCGACGAATTTCATGCCAGGCCCGAAATTCTGAAGGGTCAACCCGACGTTCATCTTTTCCAGGAATCCCTCCTGGATCTCGTAGAGGCAGCCGGCATCCAGGGGGTAGGTCATGGCGGATTGGTCTCCCAGCGTCTTCTGATACAGTTTCAGGGAGACGCCCGTGTGGAGTCCCGGGAGGAGGAGGAAATTCGTCCAAGAGCGAGACCAGCCGAGGATGGCCAATTTATCGGAGGCGGAAACATCTGTCGTCGGGTTGTCATGCTCATCATACCCCTCGATCTTGTTGATCTGCATGAAAGCCCCTCCGAGAGAGAAGGTTCCCTTCTGGTGGGTCGGCTGGGAGAAGAGGATCGTGTCGTGGTTGGCATCCGAATAGAGGTTCCGATGGGAGAGAGCGAGCTCCGTTTGCGTGATCTTCGAGACGGCGGCGGGGTTCCAAAAACTGGAGAGGACATCGTCCACGCTCGCTGTCTGGGCGTTCCCCATGGCCAGCCCTCGGCCGCTCGGGTTCAATTTCAGGAACTGGGCTGTTCCCGCCCCGCCCCCCTTGGCCCAGAGATTTCCGGTGGTCATCGGGCAGAGAGTGAAACCCGATAGGATGACGGCGAGATATGGACGGAACCGGCTGTTCCTCATGGTTTATCGCTGGATGATCAGTTTTCCTGTTTTTTTTCCGGAGCTATTCTTGATGACGTAAAAGTAGACATCGCTGGCGACGGGATCTCCCTGGGTGTTCAGGACGTCCCAGTCCCAATAGCCGTTGCTGGGATCATCGTGTTTGTGTTCGAGCACCAAGGCCCCCGCGACGGTGTAAATCTGGATGGTGGCTGTTTCGGGGAGGCTGGTGAAGCGGATATTCCTCGATAGGGTCGGTTTCCATGGATTCGGGTAGGGGTGCGCCCGGTTCATGTCGTCGGCGGCACAGAGTTTCCCCATCGCTCCTCCATGGGTCTGGAGGAAGGTCATCAGTAACAATGCAACGAGAAAACGCGTCGGTTTCTTCATGAGAAGCCCCTTCGTCGGCTACAAGTGATATGCAACGGTCATGCCATGGGTGGAATACGATATCGTCGAGACCCCCCTCCCTCACTTCTTGGGTTTCGAGAGGATATCATACTCCTTCATCTTGTTATAGAGGGTCTTATAATCGACGTCGAGCGCTTCGGCCGCTTTCTTTTTGTTCCAGTCGAACCGTTGTAAAGTGGTGAGGATATGGTCTTTTTCGATGCGCTTGAGGACGTCTTTGAGAGCGGCCGGATTCGACTCGACGGGGGCTGTTTCCGGGGGTTTCGTCGACTGGATGCTGACTGGCAGGTTTTCAGGCAGGATCGTGTCGTTGGCCAGTAGAACGGCGCTGCGAACCGCATTCTGGAGTTCCCGAATGTTCCCGGGCCAGCGGTAGTTTTTCAGATAATTCCAAGCATCGGGTGAAAGGGAGGGTTTGGGCTTGTTGAACTGTTTGCTGAACGAGTCGGTGAAATGTTCGACCAGCCGTTCGATCTCGATCCCGCCGCGTTTTCTCAGCGGCGGCAGGATGATTTGAAAGACTTTCAGTCGGTGGAAGAGGTCTTCACGAAAACGTCCTTCCGAAACGGCTTTCTCCAAATCCAGGTTGGTCGCCGCCAGGACGCGCACGTCGATGGCTTTCGGGCCCTTGGTCCCCCCCAAGCGTTCGACGACAGGTTCTTGGAGGAAACGCAGAAGTTTGGCTTGGGTGGTCGCGGGCAGATTCCCGATCTCATCGAGGAAGAGTGTGCCGGTGTTTGCAGATTCGAATTTCCCGGGTTTGGAACTGTCGGCTCCCGTGAAAGCGCCCTTCTCATAACCGAAGAGTTCGCTCTCGATGAGCGATTCGGGGAGCGCGGCGCAATCCACCACCACGAAAGGTTTGTCGCACCGGGGGCTGTTCTTGTGGATGTGTCGCGCGAATACTTCCTTCCCTGTCCCGCTTTCGCCGAGGATGAGGACGGTCAGGTTCGTCGGAGAGACTTTGTCGACCAGCTGAATCACTTCTTTCATCTCCTCGCTCTCGGCGATGATGTCCGAGGCCGTTTCGACGTTGACGAAAGTCTGCTCGACCCTGTCTATCCCGGTCGGTTTGGCGGTCTGGAACATGTTGCGGATTTCCAGGGACTGCTTCACGATGGCCTTGAGCCGATCCGCCTCCAGCGGTTTGACGAGATAGTCGTAGGCGCCCAGTTTCATGCTCTCCAGGGCGGACGGGATGGTCTGATAGGCCGTCATCATGATCACGGGGAGGAGCGGGTGCGTCTGGCGGAGTCGCCGGAGCGTCTCCAGTCCCGTGATCCCCGGCATCCGGATGTCCATGAACACCAGATCGGGGGTCTGTGACGCGATGGCCCGAAGGCATTCCTCTCCGGTGGTGGCTGAGACAACTTCATACCCTTCGTCCCCCAGGATGCGGTGGAAGATCATCCCGACATTGGGTTCATCGTCGACGACGAGGATTCGAAACTCGGTGGATTCTTTCATGGTTTCATCTCTTTCTTGTGGAGAGGGAGTTCGATGAGAAAACTGGTCCATCCTTCGGGGTCGGACGATCGGACGGAGATGCGTCCGCCATGGCTCTCCACGACGCGTCGCGCGATGGCCAGACCCAGTCCTGTGCCCCCCTCCTTGGTGGTGAAAAAAGGTTCGAAGATCTTCTCCCAGAGATCCGGTTTCAGGGGGTCCCCGGAGTTGGTGATCTCGATGTGGGCCCGATCCGATTGGAGGGATGTCCTGACTCGGATTACTTTGACGGTCCCCTGTTGGTCCGCCTTCTCGCCGATGGTTTCCGTCGCGTTGTCGATGATGTTGGAAAAGACTTCTTCCATCAGATCGGCATCCATGGGGATGGAGGTGATGCCGGGATCGAACACCTTTTGGACGGTCGTCCCCAGTATCTTGGCGCGGGAAGCGCAGGAGAGGATGACCTTGTCGAGAGTCTTGTGGAGATTTTCCATTGACAACGACGGTTGGTAAGACCTTGAGAATTCAATGAAGTCACGGGTCATCTTTTCCAGGATCTTGACCTTGTCTTCGATGGCGCGCGCCACTTCCTGGCGTTCGTCTTTTTCCGTGAACTTCGTGATGAGATATTGGGAGCACATGAGGATGACATTCAAGGGGTTTCTCATCCGGTGGGCCAGCCATCCGGCCATGGAGCCGACGGCGGCCAATTTTTCCTTTTTGATCAGTTCGTTCTGTGTGTTTTTGAGCTGTTCGGAGAGTTTTTGTTTTTCCAGGCAACGCCGCACGACGGCGCGTAAAACGTCCCGCGTGAACGGTTTGGTGATGTAGTCGTAGGCCCCGTTCCGAAGGGCTTCGAGGGCCGACTGGAGGCCGCCGTAGGCCGTGATGAGGATGACCTCGGTGTCGGGATATTGGGATTTGACGGTTTTCAGGAGTTGAAGGCCGTCGATGATGGGCATGTTGATGTCGGAGAGGATGAGGTGATAGTTCGACTTCTTGAGGAGATCCAGGGCTTCCTGCCCGTTGGGCGCGGTGTCAAGGGTGTGGTTCGGTTCTTCCAGAAAATCGACGCAGAGTTCACGGGAGGTGACTTCATCGTCGACCACGAGGATTCTCGCCGGAAAACTGTCGGCGACTCCCGCGAGGACGGGAGAGACGCGTTGAAGGGGGTCCTGGGGAGAGGGGTGGGCCGTGACCGGACTGGGGATGGACGCGGGGTTAGCCATCGAACCGGTAACCAAATCCCAGGACGGTCTTGATCTTGGCCCCATGGCTCTGTAGTTTCTTGCGCAGATGTCGGATGTGCACGTCGATGGTACCGGTGCTGCCCGGGGCATCGTATCCCCAGACGGCCGTGAGGAGATTCTGCCGGTTCAGGGCTTTCCGCTTGTTCTGAAGCATCATCGCCAATAGGTCGAATTCCTTCGGGGTCATCGGAACCAGCCTGTTCTTGACGGTGACCGTGTGTTTGTCCATGTCGAGGATCAAATCCCCGGACTTCAAAACCTTGTTTTCAGCCAGTCCCCGTTCCACCCGGCGGAGGACCGCCTTGATCCGGGCCAGAAGTTCCCGTTGTCCGAACGGTTTCGTGACATAATCGTCGGCTCCCATCTCCAGTCCGATGACCTTGTCCATCTCTTTGTCCTGGACCGTGAGCATGATGATCGGGATGGCCCGTGTCTGCGCGTCGTTCCGGATCTGGCGGCAAAATTCAAGCCCACCGATGCTGGGAAGCCAGATGTCCAGGACGATCAGGTCGGGAGTGTGTTCGTAGACCTTTTTGAAGGCGTCGTCGGTGTTGTGGGCGGCGAAGACCTGGTAGCCGTGTTCTTCCAGGATGTCGGAGGTCAGTTGGCAGAGTTGGATATCGTCGTCGACGACGAGGATTTTTCTCTTCATGGTTGAGGAGGCCGGTCGGACCGGCGTCGGTCCATGACGTAGGTGCTCTTCGGGCTGGCCTTGGCCAGTTTCTTCAGTTCGCTCGCCAGGGAACTGATCTCACCGGGATGGTTGAACGTCCTGTCCCGGTTCGTGATAGCCACCAAGGCGATCCCCATGATGGGAAATTCGATGGATTGGCCTTGGCGCGTTTTCCCCAGGATGAATCCCTGTTTTCGGTCCGTCTCGTCATAGAGTTGCGGGATCATCTGGTCGAAGCGGCTGATGATCCCCTCGCAGGATTTTTCAACCAGAGGGCCGGGGACCACGATCACGAAATCGTCTCCACCGATATGCCCCACGAAACCCGCGCCTTTTTCGACGTGGTCTTCCACGCCGGAAACGATCGTCTGCGCCGCCAGGCGGATCGCCTGGTCTCCCCTCAAGAACCCATATTGATCGTTGAAGGCTTTGAAGTTGTTCAGGTCCGCGTAGAGGACGCCGAAGGGTTCCCCAGATTGGATCCGGCGTTCGATCTCTTGGACGATGCTGGCGTTCCCCGGAAGATGGGTCAGAGGATTGGCATCCAACTCGCGGATGTTGCGGTGGATGGCCGTGTCCAACCGAACCAACAGGCGGGAGGTGTTGATCGGTTTCGTCAGATAGTCGTCCGCTCCGGCTCTCAACCCGGTGATCTCGTTCTGTTGGTCGTTGCGTACCGTGAGCAGAAGGATGGGTTTGTTCCGGAGGGAGAGTGTTTGCCGCATGGTGCGGCAGAGAGTGTATCCGTCGGTGTCGGGTAGTTCAACGTCGAGAAGGATCGTGTCCGGCAAAAACTCGGTGGCCATGCGCAGCCCCTCCCCGCCGGTGTGAGCCATGATCACCTTGTAGCCGTTCTCTTCCAGAAAATCCTTGATGAAATTCGCGATGTTGACCTCATCGTCGATGACGAGAACGGTCGGTGCGTTGGGTTTAGGAGTCATGATGGTTCACGGAGGCGCAAAGCCAATGTCACAGGAGTGGCATTAACCGAACAGTTTCGCTGCGGATGTTTCTTTCCCCGAGGTGGAGGAGGCTTTCGGCAGGGTGAAACGGAATGTGCTTCCTTTCCCCATCTCGCTCTCGACCCAGATCTTCCCGCCGTGGGACTCCACGATCCCTTTGGCGATGGCCAAACCGAGGCCTGTTCCCTTGGGTCCGCCGATCTTCTCTCGGGCTCCCGGCACTTGCTTGAACCGCTCGAAGACCTGCGATAAATAGTCTTTGGGTATCCCGATCCCCGTGTCGCTCACGCTGATCACCACGTTGCCCGCATTGTCTTCGTTCGCGGAGATGCTGATGGCGCCGCCTTCCGGGGTAAACTTATATGCGTTGCTGATGAGGTTCGTGATGACTTGTTTGACCTTCTCTTCATCGGCTTGCACGATGGGGATCGAATCTTTGATATAGGAGAACGATTGGATCTTCTTTTTGTCGAAGAGGGGCGCGAACAGCGCCAGGAGGTCTTCGCCCGCCTGTTTCACGTTGAACGGTCCCTTCCGGATCTCGACCCGACCGGATTTGATCTTGGCCACGTCCAAGATGTCGTTGATGAACTGGGTCAGGCGCGAGGTGCTCTCTTGGATGATGTTGAAAGCCTTGGTGCGTTTTTCGACGGCGATCTGCTCCAGGGGTTTCGTCGTCAGGAGTTCCACGTAGCCCGAAATGGCCGATAACGGGGATCGGAGCTCGTGCGAAACGCTGGAAACGAAGTCGTCCTTCAATTGATCCAATTCTTTGAGCTTCACCGCCATGATGTTGAATTCGTTGGCCAGAAGGCCTATTTCGTCGTCGCGTTGGATGTCGATCTGGGTGTCCAAGTTCCCATCCCCGATGGATTTCGCCCCTTGGGCCAGGAGGTGGATCGGTTGTGTGATCTGTCCGGCCATGAACAGGGCGATCAAGATTCCGACGGTGAATGCCACGCCGGAGACGAGCAGCACGATCCTCTGGACCTGTCGGGTCCTTTCCTGCACCGAGGCCTCGATCACGGCCTGCAGGATCCCGACGCGGGCCACGCCGTAAGGCTGGCCGTCCAGCACGACGCGCGTGGCGACATCGAGCACTTCGGCGTTCTCGTGGGTTCGGTAGGTGTTCAGTTCGACCTTGTCCTCCGCGTTGTTAAGGATCTTGGCCTGTTCGAAGGAAGGGAAGATCTGGGAGAATGCATCATCGCTTCTCCCTCCAACGACCAACTGTCTGTCGATGTCGACGAAAACGGCATAGACCAGCCCGGGGACCGTCTTCTTCAGGGAGTTGATGTAGTTGAGGAGGAGGACGTCGTCGTGAGTGAGGAGGGCCTCCTCACAGACTTTTCGGAAGTTGTTTAAAACGTTCTTTTGCGTGTTGCGGATTTCATCGAACAACATCAGGCGCAGGAAGTAGACTGTCGAGATGCTGGTCCCCAAGATGACGAACGTCATCATCAGGATGGTGAAGAGGCTTAAACGAGTTTTCAGTTTCATGTCATTTTATCCGATCGCAAGAGCTGCTGTCGACTCCGAGAATTATATAATAAATCGCGCGAATCCGTTCGGCGGATCGTAACATTATTTCTGGACTTCAATCACTTTGACCGGCGAGCCGTCTTTCAGATCCTGGGGTTTCTGGATGATCACGCGCTCCCCCGGCGCCAGCCCCTTCAGAATCTGGGAAAATTGCGTGGAAATATATCCCACCTCCACGTTGCGCCCTTCGGCTTTGTTATCCTTGTTGACGACGTAGAGGCGATAACCGGCTTGCGTCTTTTCAAGCGCGTCATTGGGGATCGCGATGGTGTTCTCTTCCTCAAAGATGGTGATGCGGGTTCGGGCGAACATGCCGGGGAGCAACAGGCCTCCCTCGTTGTCGAGACGTCCTTCCACGGTCAGCGTCTTGCTCGTCCCTTGGACCAACGGAGAGATGTTCTCCACCTTGCCGGTGAACTCGACGCCAGGATAGGTGTCCACGGTCAAGACCACTTTTTGGCCCGGGAATATCTTGTCGATCTCCTTCTCGATGATGCCGACACGAACCAGGACCGTTTCAATGTTCACCAGCGTGGCGATCTTTCGGGTCGGGCTGACGAATTCGCCGACTTCGGCGTCCTTGTCTCCGATGATCCCGTCGCGCGGTCCGCGGATGATCGTTTTTTCCAGGTCCGATCGGGCGAGATCCGCCGCCAGGCGGGTCTCCTCCAGTTTGGACCGGGCCACCCCGCCGATCGCATAGAGCTTCTCATATTGGTCCAATTCCAACTCGGCCCGTTTCATCTTCAGGTAGGAGTCCCGTTGGTTCAACCGCGCGATGATTTCGCCTTTCCTCACTTTGTCGCCCTCGCGGAAATCGAAGTTTTCGATCATCCCCTCCACTTCGAACCGGAGTTCAATCTCCGATCCCCCCGCGATGGTCCCGACGGCGTGAAGGGTGTCTTGAAAGCGGTCCTGCTTGACCTCCAGAACGTTGACCGCCACGGCTTCCTGCGATCCGCCGGTTTTTTGTTGATCCATGGCCTCCTTGGCTTTGGAGATCCCTCTGAATATCTTGATGCCCCCCCACATCCCGATGCCGATCAGGACGAAGGCGCCCCCCATGACCAAAAATTTGTACTTTTTGAAGAAGGCTTTCCGGTCTTTCGGAGAGATTTTGTTCAATTTGGACAGTGTCGGTTTGACGCTGGGAGCGGTTTTGACAGGACCGGGACTTCCGGGTTTTGGCTGTGTAATGGGCGACGATGGGGTTTTGGCGACGGGGGACGTCCCGGGGCCCGCCGGAGGTTGGGAGGCGCCTGGTTTGGAGTCCTTGGAGGCCGTCGCGGGGACGGTTTCCGGCGGGTTTTTGGGGGCCTCTCCGGACTGCCCGGCGGTGGATTTGTCGCTGACGGAAGATGCTTTATCGTGAGGCGCCAAAACACCCGTGTCCGGCGTCGTCGACGCGCCGTTAGGGACCTGGGGTTTCTCCGATGGGACTTTATCCGTGTTGTTTTCCATTTGTTAAGACCGGCTTAATCCCGTTTTATATCATAAAAACGACATAGTTTCAAAGGCATTATTTGCTCTTTTTGGGGGAGTCGATCTGATGTTTGTAAGCATTGACGGTGCGTCTTGCCATCGTCAATCCGTAACGGGTCTGGAGTTCTTTTTGGAGTTCTTTATCTGTCTTCTTGTCGAAATCCGGATCTTGTTCACGAAGGTCCTCCAATCGGGCCAGAAGGAATGACTTGTGAGAGTAGAAGAGATCTTCCATCAGGACCTCTTCCCCCCACGGGAGGAGGAGACTCCGTCCTTGGACCGTCCGGCAGATTGTGGACGGCGCCACCGTCAACTTTTTGGCCAGCTGTCTTTGGGAGATCGGTGTTTTATCATCGGTTACGCGCGTTTTGAAGAACTGCCTCTGCGTGTGACATAGAAGATCCATGATCCGGAACAGGGAACTTTGACGCCAGTTCAATAACTCCATTCGTTTCAAAAGTTGTTTGACGTGACGTTTCTCCTCCGGGGTGAAGGCCCCCTTCTTGATGAGGGATTGGAGATTGTCGTAGTCGATCGCATAGCGTCCGCGCGCCAGATGGGGAGAAAGAAACTCGTAGGAGACGTCATCATCGGACTGCAGATGGAGCCGGGCGATCCGTATGACGGATAATCCCGCCGGCGGGGATTTCTCCGACGGGTCGAAGAATTCCGTGTGAACGGAAAACGACAGGAGAAATTGACGGATCTCATCGACCTCCCCGGGTTTCAACCCGCACAGAGAGGCCACCGCGTCCACGCTTTCACTGGACTCCGCGAAAAGGAAATGTTTCTCAAAGAGTTCTTGCCCGATCTTTTGGATGAGCGCGACGGCTTTTTTATAACGGCTGAAGAGATCCGTCATGTCCGAAGGGGCTTTGTTCGGGACGATGGCCTCATTGAGTTCGTAGAACCGCGACGAAAGTTGACTGCGGGGGTGCGCCTGATAGCGGATGACTTTGAACTCGGGACTCGGCGGCATCAGGAGTTTCTGGAACAAGGGGTCCTGTTCGATGTCCCGAATCACTTTGGCGATTTCGGGTTCTCTCATCTGTAGAACCTGCACCGTCCTGAGACGGACCATGAGCTGGGCCCTCAGACGGAGATCTGTCCGGGGGGTTATTTTCAACTGGAGGTTGGGAGAGAACTTATGGTCGGCCATGAGGGGCGGGAAGCCTGGGTTATGGGAGCCGACAGTGGACGGACGATGGATGAGTTTTCAATGGAGGATATGCTTTTCGTTAAGATGAAATCAGCGGGCGAAGGGACTCGAACCCTCGACCTTCTCCTTGGCAAGGAGACGTTCTAGCCAACTGAACTACGCCCGCATTGATACACCAACAATACCTTTTTATTATACCACAACGTCGTCTCTTTGTCCTGGTGTTTCTTGAGCTCCTCGCGCCCGGGGGGCGGTTCGTGACTCAGACGGTTGAACGGGGAGCGTCTTGTGTCAGTTGTTTTAAATTGACCTTGGTGAGAATCGTGTGAAGCTGTCGGCCCAGAAACGTCCAGAGGGGGCGTAACGGACATTGAGACCCGTGGACGCATTTCGAACGAGTTCCCTTGAAACGGGAACAGAAGGATTTTTCGATCAGATCGTTTTTGTGAAGGGACGCTTTGTACAACGGGTGGGATTGTCCGAGGGAAGACAAGACGTCGGCCAGGGATATCCGCTCCCCTGTTCTTCGGAGGGTGTATCCGCCATGGGCTCCCCGGAGGCTTCTGACCAACCCGGCCCTTCGGAGAGTGACGAGAATCTTCTCGACGTAGGCGGCGGTGAGACCTTCCCTCTCCGCAATCTCACCGACGGTCAGCGGAACGGGCCCGCTGTGTGAGGCCAGTTGCATCAGGCAGCGAAGACCATATTCCTGCTGAGCCGATATCTTCATGCCTGCCCATCCTAACAAACATGACTTGAAGTGTCAAATATGACGGTTTTGACGGGAGATGCTTCGAGGGGAAGGACTGTATCCGGTGGCAAAAAAATGCGCGGGGCGGGACTTGAACCCGCACGGGTTACCCCATACGCCCCTCAAACGTACGCGTCTGCCGATTCCGCCACCCGCGCGCTGCTACTTTTTACCAGATACCGGGGTCTTCTCGCTTGCTGCTGAGGGTATTTGAGATTGGGATCCTGTCGTGGCTGAGGGGGCTGGAACAGGGACTGTGACAGGCTGCATCGCTCCGGCGGGCCCTGCTCCGGTCCACGGGCCCTGAGTGACCGTGCGCAAACCGCGCCGCGCGGACAGGTACGTCAATGTGAGGGCCGTGAGGAAGAAGCCGATGGCGAGACCTGTCGTGAGTTTCTTGATGAAATTGGTTCCAGACGGTGCGGAAAAAAGGGCATCCCCCCCGCCGGCGCCGAAGACGCCGGAAAGACCGGCTCCCTTTCCGGACTGGATGAGCACGATGAAGATGACCAGTGCACAGATGATGACGTGGATGGTAAGGGCCAAGGTATACATGATGTCCTCCTATATTGTCGGGAGCGCGGCCACGCCCGGGAGTGTCTTCCCCTCCAGGAATTCCAAGGAAGCTCCTCCACCCGTCGATATATGGGTGATCTGATCGGCGACGCCGGCCGATTGGACGGCCGCCACGCTGTCCCCCCCGCCGATGACGACCGTGGTCCCCTTCTGTGCCGCTTGGGCGGCCATCCGAGCGACTTCCATGGTTCCCCGGGAGTAACGTTCGATCTCGAAGATACCCATCGGGCCGTTCCAGAACAGGGTCTTGGCCGATTGGATCGGGCCCGCGAGATGTTGGATGCTGTTGGGTCCGATGTCAACTCCGAGCCAGTCTCCGGGAATCGACGGATCCTCGGTGTAGGTGGCCGACGCCTCATCCTTGACGTCTTTGACGATCATGTGGTCGCGGGGAAGGAGGAGCGATATCCCCTTCGTCTTCGCTTTGTCGATGAGCGATCGCGCCATATCCAATTTGTCGGTTTCCACAAGGGATTTTCCAACGGGAATCTTTTGCGCCAGCAAGAACGTGTAGGCCATGGCTCCGCCGATGGCGAGCGTGTCCACTTTGTCGAGGAGTTTTTCCAAAACGGATATCTTGTCGGACACTTTCGCCCCGCCCACGAGCGCGACGAAAGGTTTGGCCGGATTGCCGCGGACTTTACCGAGGAACTCCAACTCCTTGGAGAGAAGGAATCCGGCGGCGGACGGCAACAGTGCCGGAAGCTGGGCGGTCGATGCATGGGCGCGATGGACTGCGCCGAAGGCATCTTGCACGAAAAAGTCCGCGTTCTTGGCCAGGTCTTTGGCGAATTGGACGTCGTTTTTCTCTTCGTGGGGATAGTAACGCAGGTTCTCCAGCAAAACGAGGTTCCCTTCCTTCAAATTTTTGACGGCGGTTTCCACGCCGGGGCCGATGCAATCGGATACGAACTCGACCGGGGTTTTAAGGAGCATCCCCAGCCGTCGCGCCACGGGGGCCAAACTGTATTTCGGGTCGGGTTTCCCCTTGGGGCGGCCCAGGTGGGAGATCAGGATGATGCGCGCTTTTTGCTCCCGGAGATAATGGAGGGTCGGCAGGGACGCGGTGAGCCGTGTGTCATCCGTTACGGTTCCGTTATCCAACGGGACGTTGTAGTCCACCCGGACGAGGACGCGCTTTCCTCGGACATCCAACTGCTTGACTGATTTTAATTGACTCATAAAAACCTCTTTCGATGGAAAATGAATATCCCAATCACCGGATTGGATGCGTTATTCTAATATCTACAGGACGCATTGTCAAAGGCGTCTGACGGATTCCGCGGTCCGCCCGTCATTTTAAGTATTTCCGGATGTGGTGGAAGATCTGCCCGGCGATGACCGCGTTGTAATCGTCGTTCACGTGGATGTCATCCCAGAATATGTCCTCCCGCTGATCGGCGACGGTCCCGGATAAATCCACGATAGACAACGAGGGGAAGCGTTGCATCCCCTCGCGGATTTTTCGGGATACATCCTGGGCGTGAAAGGCCCTGGCTTCATCTAAGTCGGGGTTGGGTTTTTTCTGGTTATAACGGAGGGGCTGAAAGAAGGCGATGAATTGACTGTCGAATTGATGGGCGATTCTTTCGGCTTTCAGGATGTTCTTGAGATATTCATCGGCGATCTGTTGGCGCCAGGGTTCTGATCGATACCCCACCTTTTTTCGGAGCTCTTTCAGGTTGAGGAAATGTTCTTCGAAATATCCTTTGAAGAGCATCCGGATGAGTTGGCTTTTGAATAGGATGAGGGAAAAAAGCGGGTAATGACCGGCTTTGTACATCAGAGGATTCTTTTGATAGACGATGAAGTTGAATGGGTAACCGGGCCGGGGGTCACTGTGGAAGGGGTCGAGGATGTCGTTCCCCCCGTCATAAAATATGACGAGGTCCGGTTTGTAATCCACGATCGAATGAACCAGTTGAGCGAGTTCTTGCCCCGAATTCTGGGAGATCACGCCGAAATTATAGACCTTGGTCCTGTGAAAGTTGTTTCCGGCCGCCGATTGTTGAAGGAGGTCCGGGAGGGGCGGGTTGCCGAACTGGACCGTCGATCCGCCGGTCATGATCACTCGGTATTCGTCGGGGCTTTTGTCTGTCGGTGGATAGTGGATCGGTTCGGTGAACATCGTGTAAGGGTGAGGGTGACGATAATCCTTCTGGAGGCGCATCAGATCGGATATCTTCCGTGGGTAGAATAGATTCGTTTGTCGGGCGAGGTATTCGCAGGCCGTGAAAAGGAGAACGCTGACGATCAATAATTTGACAACGACATTGTGTTTCAAGGCGTGTGCGATTGATTGGAAAGTGTGAAGGAGAGCCATCATGTCCGGTCGGGGAGACGGGGGCGGGTTCTGGGCGGCCTATTTCGTCGGGACCGTGTAGACCCCGTCCCAATCGACGGGCGGAGGGGTCTTCAGATAATCCCGGGTCCTTTCGAGGAACAACTGGCTCGGTCCGTCATCGGGGCGCATCTCGCAGGCCTGTTTGAAGAGTATCTCAGCCCTGTTCCAGTCCCCCAAAATATAGAACTGGCGGGCGTTCTGGAATTTTTGGAAGAACTCCGACAAAGCCTCCCGATTCTGTTCCTGATCCCACAACTCGAAGATCCTGACGGGGGCGGACCTTCCCTTGACGCGCACCAAGTCCAGCTCGCGGAAAAGGAAGTTTCCTTTCGCTTCTTTGGCCGTGTATTCACTGATGATGCAGTTGACCTTATAGAGCCGCGTGAGACTTTGCAGGCGGAAAGCCAGGTTGACGGTGTCTCCCAGGACGGTGTAGTTGAGTCTGTTCTCGGACCCCATGTTCCCGGCGACGACGGGGCCGGTGTTGATCCCGATCCCGATCCGTATCGTCGGTTTCTTCTCCCAGGAGCGCCGGTAATTGAAATCGTTGAGGGCCCAGAGCATCTCGAGAGCTCCGTGGAGGCAGTTGTTGACATCGTCGATGTGGGAGATGGGAGCCCCGAACAGGGCCATGATCGTGTCCCCGATGTATTTGTCGATGACCCCCTGCTTCGTCTCGATGATCTGGCTCATCAGGGTGAGATAATCGTTGAGCATCCCGATCATCTCCTGGGGGTCCAGGGATTCCGAGATGGACGTGAAATTGCGTATATCGGAAAAGAGGATGGTGCAGAACCGGATCTCTCCTCCCAGCTTGAGTTGGCTTTTCAGAAGTTCCTCGGCGATTTCGCGTGAGACCACCTTGTTCATGGCGCTCCGGATGTGTTCCTTTTGTTGGAGGCCCTGCAGCATCTGGTTGAAATAGCCGGTCAATTCTCCGATCTCATCGTTCTGGTGGACCGTCAGTCTCTGCGTGTAACGGCCGTCGATGACCAGGCGGGTCCCCTGGATGAGGTCCTGGATCGGCTGCTGGAGGGTCTTCGATAGCCGGAGGCTGAAGACGCCGGCCAAGGCTACGCAGGAGAGGCCCAGCGCGAGGAGGATGAACTGGAATTGGGAGAGGATCCGCTCCGAGTCGCTCAGCGACTGATGGATGACGTAATGGATGGATCCCGTCCCTGTCTGGTTCCAGAGTTCCATCGTTTGATTCCCCGACAGTTTGTGGCTTATGAAGTAAGGAAATTTCGCCGAGGAAGGCATGCCGGAAAAATCGTTTTTCCAGGTCTGGATTTCGTTCGGCGGAAGAGTGGAGGCGGCGAAACGCCCCTCGGATAAAAAGCTGATGTTCATCCGGCCGATATCCATGATGGATTGGATCGCCCGGTCGTTCAGCGGGAACCCCAATCCGGTCAGTCCCAGGATCGTTCGATGGGATGGATCGGCCGGATCGTAAATCGGTGAATAATAGACCTGGAAGGCGTGTTGGTCCTCGATGTGGATGTCGAACGTCGTTTCTCCGGCCAGGGCTTTCTGGATGTAGGGCGACAACGCGGTTTTTGTGGAAAGATCAATGTCACGGGGATTGGTCCCGTCGAAGATGATCCGGCCCTTCTTGTCGGCGATGATGATGTGGCTCGTTTTTAGGTGGCGCTGATGTTCGGTGACGGCTTCCCGTATTTTGACGGACTGATTGGCTTTCAACCCGGCGACCAGCTTGGCATCGTCGCGGAGATGGTGGGAAGACACCATCAGTTGTTGGTATCGGGCTTCCAATACCCTGTTCAAAACCTGATTGGTGAGCAGTAATTCCTGGCGGCTGTTCTTGCGGATGAGCTTGAGACCGAAGAAGTGGACGAGAAATAGAGAGAGGATGACCAGGAAAAGGGTCAATCCAGTGGAAAAAAGGAATATCCGCGTCTTGAGGCGGTGAGGGAGTTTCATGGCGTCGTCCTGAAAAACGGGTTCAAATGAAGAAGGGGAGGATGCTCATTTCGATTTCGAGTTCCATCCTCCCCTTCTTCGTGATGAGATACGGATTATTTTTTGGAGATCATGAACGACAGAAGGTCGACCACGCGGTTGGAATAACCCCATTCGTTGTCATACCAGGAGACGATCTTGAAGAACCTTTTTTCCCCTTTGAGGTTGTTCTGCAGTGTGGCCAGGGAGTCGTAGATGGACGACCGTTGGTCGTGGATGAAATCCGTGGAGACCACCTCGTCCTCCGCCACGCCCAGGATCCCTTTGAGATACGTGTTGGACGCTTTCTTCAAGAGGCTGTCGATCTCCTCGATGGAAGTGTCTTTGACCGCCCGGAACGTCAGGTCGACCACGGACACGTTCGGTGTCGGGACGCGGAACGACATGCCGGTGAGTTTTCCCTTGGTGGAGGGCAACACTTCGCCGACCGCCTTGGCGGCCCCTGTGGTCGACGGGATCAGGTTGATGGCCGCGGCGCGGCCTCCTCTCCAATCCTTCTTGGAGGGGCCGTCCACCGTCTTCTGCGTGGCGGTGTAGGAATGGATGGTCGTCATCAGGCCGGTTTCGACGCCGATGCCTTCCTTGAGGAGCACATGCACCAGGGGGGCGAGACAGTTGGTCGTGCAGGAGGCGTTCGACACGATGGAGTGCTTGGACGCGTCGTATTCGTTCTCATTGACTCCCATGACGATGGTCTTGACTTCCCCCTTCGCCGGAGCGGAGATGATCACTTTCTTGGCGCCGGCGGCCAGGTGTCCCTTGGCTTTCTCGGAATCGGTGAAAAGGCCGGTCGATTCGATCACGTAGTCGACACCCAAATCCTTCCAGGGCAGTTGAGCCGGATCTTTGGTGGCCATCACGCATTTGATCTTGTTTCCGTTGATGACGAGGACGTCGTTGTCTTCGAGTTCGGGTTTGCTCTTCTCGGTCTTGATATCGCCTTTGAATTTCCCGTGGACCGAATCGTATTTGAGCTGATAGGCGAAATAATCGGCGTCGGTGGAGATGTCCACCACGGCCACCACGTCCACTGCTTTACCAAGGAGTCCCTTTTCGACGATGGCGTTGAAAACCAGACGTCCGATCCTCCCGAAACCATTGATGCCGACACGTACTGTCATGACGTTCCTCCTGTGGAAGTTGAAATGATGTTTGGATTGTTCACGGCGGGCAACTCCAATGGGCCAACGCCCGTGCCCTTTGAAACCATTCTATCGTTTCCGGTCGGGAAAGTCAAATCGGGCAGTTTTTCTGGCGGATCGCCTCGTAGAGGACGATCCCGGCGGCCGTGGAGAGGTTGAGGGAGCGGATGTCCTCGGTGATGGGGATCCGGTAGACGTTTTTTCCCCATCGCCCCAACAGTTCGGCAGGAAGCCCCCGCGTTTCACTCCCGAAAATCAGATAGGAGCCGTCGGGGATGGAGGCTTCCCAATAGGGATGTTTCCCTTTGGTCGACAGGAGGAGCAGGACGCTCTGGGGCGGGACTGTCTTTAAGAAGTCGCTCCAGGACGGATGTCGTCTCAGCGCCAATTTCGGCCAATAGTCCAATCCGGCCCGTTTGAGGTCTTTGTCCTCCAAGGAGAAACCGCACCGGCCGACCAAATGGAGAATGCTTCCGGTCCCGACGCAAGTCCGGGCGATGTTTCCGGTGTTCCAGGGGATTTCCGGTTCGACCAAAACGACGTGATAGGGCATCTCGGCGGCCGCTCTCAGAGTTGTCTGGCGACGGTCAGGGCGATGACGCTCTTCACGCCAGCCTCGATCAGGGCGTGGGCGCAAGAATCCAAAGTGGCGCCCGTCGTGCACACGTCGTCCACCAGGAGCACGCGCGCGCCCAGAGAAGCGGGCCATGGCCGGGAGAGGAACGCGTCGCTCATATTCCGCTTGCGTTCGTCCCGGTTCAATCGCGTCTGCGACGGGGTGTGTTTTCGGCGTTTCAACCGATCGGAACACACCGGGGCGATTCCTCCCTCGGAAAGGACCCGCGCGAGCCGTTCGGCTTGGTTGTATCCTCGGAGGCGTCGCTTGATGAAGTGGAGCGGGACGGGGACGATGGCCGAGATCTCGTCATGTCCGGGGATGGTGAGGAGGGTTTTCGACATGAACCGTCCCAGGGGCCGCGCCAGATAGTCTTTTCCGGAATATTTGAACAGACGGAGGCATTCTTTCAGGGATCCCTCGTAGAGTCCGGCGCTCCGGCTGAAGGAGAACGAGCGTTTCTCCCTCCGGCAATGGTAGCAATGTTCTCCCCCATCGGGCAGCGGCACGCCGCAGCACTGACAGACGAGGCCGGCCCAGACGGGAAAACGGTCGTAACAGGTGGGACAGAGACCGTGCGCAGTTTCCGTCCCCTGGATGTCTTGGCGGCAGACGGCACAGGTTTGTGGAAAGAGGAGGTGGAGGGCGGAGCGGAAGAACGCGGGGAACCGCTGTCCGTTAGAACTGGATGACGAGGCTGCTGTTGAGTTCATAGGTCTGGATGCTTTCGTCCTTCTTGATCTTGTTCTTGATTCGGCTGCCCCCCGCGCCGATGGTCAGGCGGAAATTCTTGGCGATCTCATATTCGCTGCGGATGTCGACGGCATAGGTGTTGGTGTTGTCTCGTTCGACGTTGAGGGTCGATCGCTTTTTTTCGAACCGCAGGGTCGTGTTCAGGATGAACCGGGACACCTTCTCGAACTTGATCCGTGTGAAAGGAAGGCGGAACCCGGACGGGTAGGCCTTGTCCAGATAGATCTGGAGTGAATAGTTCTTGGTGGTCAGGTCGCGCGTGGTCTTCTCGCTCCCGTCCCGCGTCAGGCCGTTGACGTAATCGTAGCGCGGGGTGAATCGCCAGGAGCCGAAAGCCATCCCGATCTGGGACGAATAACTGAGGTCCCGGCCGATGCTGTTGAGGATCATGGTCTGCGTGTTGAGGTCCAGGCTCGAATTGCGCGTGTAGGTGAAGAAAAGATCGAATCGTTTCCAGAGAGTGAAACGGTAGTCGGAACTGAAGTCGCGGTTCTCGGTGTAATTCACCTTGACGGTCTCCGAAAAGCGGCGGCTGGTCCTGACGTTGGCTTGCGAGTTCCCCATCCATCGTTCCAGCCAGAAGAATTTCTCTGTGTCGCGCAGGCTCAGCGTGAGGTCCGGCCAGGTGACGGATTTTGAATCCGTCGGTGTCTCCGTGGTCTCCTTGTGTTCGTCGGTGTTGCTGTATTTCGCGGTGGTGGAGAACGTTCTCAGGGGTGAGAGCCGGAACGGGAACGGGATCCAGTCCAGGGGGTTCCAATTCCCGCTGAGGCTCCGCGTCTGACGTTGGGTGAACTGTTTCCTCCGGGCCGCCTCGTTCTCCGGTTCCAGGGGTTTTTTGTTGATCCAATAGTTCTTGCGCCACTTGAAATTTCGTTCCAGGTTCTCATACGCGTCGCCCGTCTGGATGTTGTAACTGGTGTAGATGCTGAGGGAGCGCGTCGGTCTGAACCGGGTGAGGAGTTCCCTGACGTTGAACGTCCAGGCCCCTTCGGCCGTGCCGGAGCGGTCGAGCGTCTTGATGTCGTAGGCGGTCGGCGTGGAGATCGTGGGGAGTCCGTTGGTTTCCGTGCCGGTCATGGAATAGGAACCGCGGGGTTCCAACCATCGGAGGATCCGCCACGAGGCGGATAGACCCATCGTCTGGGACATGGATTTCGGATATTTCTTGGAAGGCCTCAATTCGGGGAAGGATTCCAGATCGTCCTCGGTGAATCGCCGTTCCTCGCGGACCTTCTTGATGGAATACGACGGCGTCATGCTCAGCCCGTTCCACGGGGTGAACCCCATGCGGCCCGACCAATCGTCGGTGATTTCGATGGTTCGGGCATTGTTGAAGATGATACTCTTGTTCTGGTTGGCGGTGTTGGTCGAGACGGCCAGTTCGGTGAGTTTCTTGTCGGCATCGTAGATCAGGAAATAGTTCGTCCGGCGGTAGGTCCCGGAAAAATATTCCGGCAGGGGCCGGAACGTCAAGAACCGGGTCGGCAGGATGTCCAACTTGAACGGGAGGGTGTAATCCGTGCTGCCGGTGTAGGACTCCTTGTCGTCCGTCCTCTGGAGGATGTTGGACTTGGAGAGGGACCGGTCGTATCCCATCCCCAATTTCGGGAGATAGGGGATGATCAGGTCGGCTTTCCCGGATCCGCTGGTGTTGGTCACCTTCCCCTCCTCCAGCACGGAGATCAGTCCCGAGGGGCCCGTCTGGATGGCGGCCGGGGTGATGGTCTCCGACTGACTGGCCGTGAAGGACATGGGCATGAAGGAGATGCGGTTGAAATTCAGGTAACCGGACTGGTCGATCTTGTCCTGGTTGGTGACCAGGGACGTGATCGTCTGGAAGCGCCGGTCCACCTTCCTGTATTTGCCGCCGAAAGTCGCCCATCCGGGCCACGAGATGTCCGCGCTCAGGCGTTCGGCCTGTCCGACTTTTTTGCGCGCCCCCGTGACGTGGAGTTCGTTGATCCAAACGCCGCCGTTGATCGGCGCCCCCGAGTCGTTCCGGACGCCGACCTTGATCTGCCCGATGCTCGAGAACGACGGGCTTCCCTGGACGCGCACGGAGGCGTTGGCTTCCAACGGGACCCATGTGTCCGGGACGTCGTCGTCATTGACGTCCACCAGATTCGCTCCGAGCAGTTGCCAGTTGCTGAAGGTCAGGGGGATCGTGTATTCGAAATAGTCCGTCTCCGAGCCGAGTTGGACGACGAGGGTGGCGCCCGGCGGGCCTTTTTCGCTCGGACTGACCATGAAGTGGAACGCCCTGTGTTTGGAGAAGTCTCGGGGAGTCGGGTAGACGCTCCGGGTCGTGGCCATACCGCCCGCCGGCAATTGGAAATCCAACGCCAGAGCTTGCTCCCGGGATCGTTGGGAGGAATCTTGTTCATAAAGACCGTCGTAGACCGGATTGGCGATCAGGCTGACATAGTTCGGGTTGTCGAAGTTGTTGACGGCGGAGATCGTCATGGTGCTTCCCCCCACGGTCACGGGGGATTCCCACCGGTTCCCGGTGAAGGAGATCTTTCCGATCCGGACCCGTCCGGCGCTCGAGTTGGCGGTGGGGGCGCGAAGTGTCAGCCGGACCTGCTTGATCGCCTGGAAGGCGCTTTCTTCGGTCGACGCGATCTTGAGAGGGATCTGGATGAAACGCCACCCCGTGAACCCCAGGTCGGTCTGGTTCTCCTCGGCGCGCGTTTGGGGGTTGATGATTTTGATGCCGTTGGCGGCGGTGGCTCCGTTGGAGAGTTTGAACAGGGGGGCCGCCCGAGGGGTCACGTCGATGAAGTCCTTCGTTCCGTCGGAGTCCAGGTCCTCGGCGTCGATGCGCCCGTTGTTGGGACCGATCTTCACGGATTTGTCGTCCACGCCGTTGTGAAGGTTGTCGGGGCCGGGGTCGTCATAGTTCCATCCGTCGTCTTCCCCTTGGTTCAGCGTCCCGTCCTGGTTCTTGTCCTCGGTGTCCAGCGATCCGTCCCCGTCGGCGTCCTCGTTGAACTGTCCGGCGTCCACGATCAAGTCCATTCCGGAACCGTTGGTTCCGGCCCCCTCAACGAGCAGTTCGAGGTAGAGTTTCTTCGAGAAATCCCGTCCGGCGTTGGAGATCCCTTGCACCAGGGAATCCTGCTCGCTGGCCGCCATCGAGAAGTCTACGTTCATCACGCGCTGCGTCTCGGAATCCTTCGTGTTGGAAAAGGGATTGATGGTGTTGACTTTGACGTCTTCATCGCTGAGCGCCATCGCCGACGGATGGGTGGTTCCTCCCCCGGTCGGATTCGAGGCGTATTGCCAGAAATCGATATCCATCACGGTCATGTCTTCCTGCTTGATCCCTTCCATCGAATCCACCAGGGCTTTGCCGAAGAGGTTGGGGTTCTCGCGCGATTGGGCCACTTCTCCGGAGATCGACATGGTCCAGGGGATCAGCGGGATTTTCATGTCCTTGATCTGCGAATCCGCTTCGACCAGAAGGAGGCTGTTGGGTGTCGACCGGATGTCCGGAAGGGTCGTCGGCTTTGGCGAGAAGCTGTAGAGCACCGTGGAGCCGACGTTGAATCGGTCCGGCACCAGGGCCAGTTCCGTGCGGCTTCCCACCAGCGTCTGTCCCAATTGTCCGCCGAAGGGAGCCACCTCGTAGATGACCTCGATGTTGGAATATTCCGTGATGAGGTCTTCCTGGAAGAAGGTGAGATATCCGGAATCGTAGTCGATGAAATAGTCCAGGTCGCGCGTGAGGAGCCGGCCGTCGATCAGAACCTTTTCGCTGCCGAGGACGATGTTGGGCTTGATGAGGTACGTCTTGACGCGGTACAGGTATTCCAGATAATAGCTGAACTTGTGGGTCGGCGTGGGAGAATAGAGGGTGGCGTCGGCTACTTTGACCGGAGAGGCGATGTTGAAGATGCCCGTCTCGAAGTCGACGTCGATGTTGGTGGGGTACCCGAGGATCTTCCCGTCCGTCGTTGGGACGTCGAGAGCGTTCCGGTTCAGGTCTTGCGTGGCGAAGATGAAGTTCCCTCTCCCGTTGTCGCGGACGATCTTGATCCTTCCGATGGAATAATATGTCTTCAACTCGCGGTCGTAACCGGCCTCGCCGGTGCCGATGATCGGGAGGTCGTTCTCGGTCTTCAGAATCTTGTATCCGCTGCCGGATCCCAAGGACGCGAGGGATGTCCCGTCGGCGGCCGTATAATTGACCGCGATCACGGCGTTGACGGCCCGTTCGCTCCGGAAGGTGAGGAGCCCGCGCGCGTAGTCGATGGTGTAGTCCTGGCCGGGCACCAGTTTGTCGAAGGGGCCCGTGTATTGCGTCGTGTTCAGCGCATAGTCCACGGCGGTCATGGTGGAGGTGTTGGCCGTGTTGTTGGTGCCGACGCGATCGTCCATCCAGATCTCTTCCGACCCGGTGACCAGCGGGAGATGGGCCGTGTTGAATGCCAGCTGGTAGTAGCGGCGGCGGATGTAGGACGTGTCGGCGATCTCCTTCTTCTCGAATTGGACTGTCCCTGCGAATCGTTTGGTTTCCGTCACACCCTTCGTGCGGCTCCCGATGGCCATGAACTGGGCGCGTTTGTATTTGAGTTTGGTGCGGATGCCGAACAATTGTTTGTTGTAGGAAACAAATTCCGTCGATGGAAGGGAAAGGGTGATGTCGCCGAAGGCCGCTTCCTGCACGATCTCGTCCGGATCGCCCTGATAAGACACCGAGATGTCCCGCTTGTCCTCCTTGGTGTCGTCGAAATCGACGTTGACCGTGATCTTTCGTCCGACCTTTCCCTTGATGCGGACCTGCAACTCCTGTTGCATCTCCAGGTCCCGTTGCACGCGTTTGACGCCCAGTTCCTTCGGCTTCTTCGCGCTTAGATAGCGAGTCTCCTTCAGTTTCAGTGCGATCAGCTTCCGTCCGGAGATGACCAGACCCGATTCATAGGGCAGTTCGACCTCGAACCCCGCTTCTTCTTCCGGCGGCGGGATCGCTTCCGTGGAAACGAAAACAGACGGAGCCTCCTCTTCTCCCGGTTTCAATCCTTTCTCGATGGCGTCCCGCGCCGCGTTCCAACGAGATTGGTCGAAGTGGAACAGGTTGGCCGGATCGGGGACCTCTGTGCTCGGGGGAGGCGGTTCCTGGAGGCCCAGGTCCTCTTCGATGGAGTGTTTGTCGAACGAAAGGTTCACTTGGGAGGATGCGTTTTGGGTCTGGTTTTTGATGTCGATGGAGGAGGTCGTGGCGGGCGAGGCCTCGTCGGCCCGGATCACTCCGAATGAACCGAAGAAGAGGAGATGGGTCAAGATCAACGCGATGATCTGACGGAAAAACGGCGTCTCGGGGAAGGGCGACCGGCGGGAGCAGACCCTCGGGCCTGCGGGGGCAGGCCGATCGTCGGAAGAGAGAATGATGTTTGAAGCCCGTCTCACCTCGTTTGGAACCATATCAGCCGGTTATGACGCTTGTTTCCTTCCTCAATCGTTGTGTGAACAGGTTTAAGTACCAACGTAGTAACATATCAAGGGTATACGGAGAAGGCCGTAATGTCAAGACTTAAATTTTGAGCGGGTGGAATCGTGGTTTCGGACGGGCCGCTCCGGTCGAAAAACAGTCTGTCACGGTCCGTCCTGCCCGTCCCAAGTTCAATCCGATCCCCCCCTGTGGAATTTGGTAGAATCATTATCCAGATCACAGAAAGGAGCACTTGGTGACACACGGTTCGATGACGGAAAAAAGGCAATTTCTCCCATGATCCTGGTCGGCTATCTCTTCCGGCAGGTGCTTCCCCCCTTTGGGTTCGGGATCCTCGTTTTCTCCGGCGTCCTCTTATTGGATAAGATATTCGATCTCATGGATCTCCTCATGAACAAAGGAGTGGGTTTAGGGATCATCCTGAAAATGTTCCTCTTATTCCTGCCGACGGTCCTCAGTCTGACGGTCCCCATGTCGGCCCTCTTGGCCAGCATCCTCGCCTTCGGGCGTCTGGCGGAAGACAATGAGATCACCGCGTTGCGCGCGTCGGGGCTGTCGTTCCTCCAGATCCTTTCACCGACGCTGCTCGCCGTCCTGGCGTTGTGCCTGTTGTTGATCCCGTTCAACGCGTTCTGGGCCCCGAAGAGCACCGGCCACTTCAGGTCCCTGTATCACCAGATCCTGAAGTCGGACCCGCTCATCCGGATCGAGCCCAAACAGTTCTTGTCGATCCAGAACGTCCGGCTTTATGCGCGCGATGTGGCTCCGGACCGGTCCTCGATGCGCGATGTGCTCCTCTATCAGTATGGGACGGATTATTCCCAGCGCATCTTCGCCCGGCAAGGGCGGGCCAAGATGGAAAACGACGCGTTGACTCTCTCCTTCCAGAACGGCCAACTGACGCGTTTCGTCGAAGGAAAACCCAAGGACGTGATGCAGTTCCGTTTCGATAAATATGAGCTGTCGGTCCCCTTGCAGGGGCCGGATTCGACCCGCGGGATCAGTTGGCGCGAGATGACGCGTGAACAGCTCAAGAAGGAGATCCGGACACGCATCCAGGCGGGCGCGCCTCAGGGTGTGGTCAACGCCGAACTCCAGTTGAGATACGCGATCTCGTTCTCTCCGCTGGCTCTGGTCATCCTGGGGATCCCCTTGGGCTTGGTCTTGGAACGGGGAGGACGCGGTGTCGGTTTCGGAGCGTCGTTGGGGGTCGTTTTCGGCTACTATCTTCTCCTCATCTGGGGGTTGACCATGGCGGAAAAAGATTCCTGGCCCGCCATCCCCGCTTTATGGATGGCGAACATCGTGGCGGTCGTCGCCGGTCTCGCCCTCTACCGCATCAAATTGAACAAATGACACACCTGTCCAAGTATATCGCCCGCGAATATCTTAGGCCGTTCCTGGCTTCCATGGCCATCTTGTCGATCCTGATCCTCCTGGCCGATTTTTTGGAGCATCTCGATAAATTCATGGCCAGCGAGGCGAGCGGTTTCCTGATCGTCCAATATTTGTTGGCTTTGCTCCCCTTCCGTTCCGTCGAGATCCTCCCTGTTTCGGCTCTCCTGGCGGCCTTGTTCTGTCTGGGGACCCTGTCGCGCCAGAACGAGATCACCGCGATGCTCTCCGGAGGGATATCCCCCTGGAATTGTCTCAAGCCGGTCCTCTTTCTGGGACTGGGGCTGGTGTGTTGTTCTTACGCGTTGAGTGAATGGGTTTCCCCCATAACGAACAGTCATGCGAAGAAGCTCTGGAAGCTGGACATCAAACATTATGGTTCTCTCAGACAGATACGTTTTGAGAACCTCACCGTGGCCGGACAGGACGGTTATTTCTTCAGCATCGGCGTGCTGGATCTCGACAAGAACCAGATGACGAAGTTCGTCGCGGACCGTTTCGAGGACGGCGTTCTTCGGAATCAGTGGAGCGCGGAATCGGTCGAATGGAAGGGCAACGTGTGGTATCTGAACAACGGGGTCGAACGGAGTTTCGATCAGGAGGGGATGGAGATCGTGAGCCAGACCCCCTTCGATGTGAAGGTGTTGCATTTCAAGGAATCCATCAAGGACCTCGTTCCCCATAACCTGGATTCCGACGAGATGACCTATAAGGATTTCAACCGGCATCTCCGACGGCTCCGCGTCTTGGGAGTGAACACGCGTCGGCAGGAGGTGGAACTCCACCTCAAGCTGGCTTTCCCGTGGACCAGTTTCGTGGTGATCCTGATCGGCATCCCGTTCGGATTCCAGAAGCGTTCAGGGAAAGTCCGCGCCATCGGCGTGGCGTTGTTGACGGCGTTCTTCTATTTCGGGTTGATGCAGTTCGGTCGCGCCATCGGTCAGAAGGATTGGTGCCCCCCGTTGATGGGGGCTTGGATGGCGAACATCATCTTCGGGACGGTCGGCATCGTTTTCTTCAGCCGGATGATGAAGCGTTCATGATTTGATTACGTAAACCCGCCTCATTCCCCTCCGAAACAATATAAATCATCCTTCACTAGCTCCTTTAAGGCAAGAATGACGTCCGTTATTTATTCGTATGGCCTTCGATGAGATGGGCTGGATTCCAACGGACGGCGTGTGGGAATGACGGATGGAATAATAAATCCCATATGTTTGTTTTCCCCGCATGGGGTCAGCCTCGTATTGTGTGGCCCTCGCGATAGGTGGCCGATAGGCGGGGACAGTGGGAGATCAGAGAGGTGGTTTTATTCTATCGGGTTTGCGGAAGAGAAGCGGAGTGACGGACTTAATGGAAAAAACTATTTTACGAGCATCACTTTGCCCGTTTTGACTGAATCGTTGGCCGTGAACCTGTAGAGGTAGACTCCCGACCCCACCGCTTCCCCGCTGGTGTTCTTGCCGTTCCAATCGAATTCATAGACCCATTTATAGTCCGTGGTGGGCTCATTGTTGCCGAACTTGAGGACGATGTCCGCCCCTTGAGCGGTCTTCACGAGATCGCCGTTCAGGTTATAGATGTCGAGTCGGCGTTTATCCTCATCGATGGGCCGGGTCACTTCCAGGACGAACGTGGTGAGCGTTCCGGCGGGGGCCCCGGTCCTCACCGGATATTTCGACGTGTTTCCCCCAGGGTTCGGATAGTTGATGATCTTCACGATATCGAGCGTTGAAGAGGCTTTCGTCTGGGCCGCGTTCATGGAGAGACTCCCCGTGCCGACCCCGGCGATGTTGACGATGGCCACTCCGGACGGTTCTCCGGCGAAAGTGTTGGATTGGGGCGAGGTGAAACTCTGTCCGTTCGTGTAGGCGTCTCCGGCCCCCAGGTCGCCAGTCGAGGGGTTGGCGCCGATCCCGTCGGATTCCACCAGTTCGATCCCCCGGTGTCCCCGGCCGCTCAGGTTCGGGGAATTGACGGAGTTTTGGGACAGGATGTAGGTGTCGGAGGCGATGGCATCGTCGATGTGCCAGATGGCCAGCCCGTCCATGGAGATGGCTTTGTCATAGGAGGCTCCGGACGCGCGATAGCGGTATTCCACCAGGAAATATTCCAGTGCGCTCACGGTCGGGATCGCGAGTTTGACGGATCCCGTCGCCGACAGTTCCGCGGGAGCGATCGTCATGTTTCCGGTCGTGGTCTGTGGTGTGCTGAAACCCAGGAACGATTTGCACCAGGCGTCCAGATGGGGCGGGTTGTCCCCGGGATTGGTTGTTCCCGTGTAAGGGTAATCCATCAGACTCCAGGATCCGGCCGTCGAACTCCCTCCGGCCACCGAGACGTCGTAGACGTCCGGCAGTCCCAACTGATGCCCGTATTCGTGGCAGATGACGGCGAGCGGATCATAGGGGCTCGCCTCGGTCTCCGGGACGATGGTGAACCCGTCGAACGTCTTCCCTCCGACGCTCTGTGACACGGGGTAATACACCGACCAGATGTCGTTGCTCACTCCGGATGTCTCTTGTCCGTTCCCCGCATGATAGAGCATGATCTGATCGAAATTGGCGACGTAATTTGAGTTCAGCTTCAGCATGGTATCGTCGAAGAGTTTTTGATCATACCAAGCCACATCCCCCCCGACATCCGCTCCATAACTGGCCAATGTTCCCAACGTGTAAACGCCGGAGGATACTGTGAACGACGCTTGAAAGACGTTGAAAGAATTTTCCATCCAGAAGTTCCGCATGTTCGTGAAGAATGTCTCGGTTTGAGCCCTGGAGTACGTCATCGCCAAATCGGAGAATTGCACGCGGGCAACCAGGACCTTGGGGGTTTTGTTCGTGGGCGGGGCCATGCGGGTTTTCCTGGCAAGAGAAGAACGGTGCAACGCCGCTCGATTGGCGGATTCCTTTTTGTTGATGAAGCAGGTCTTGGCTCCGTCCGGCGGGGTCATCCCGTGAGGCGGCGGCACCGCATGGGACAAAACCACCAGGTTTCCGATGAGGAATGTCCCAGATAAGACGATTCGTAGGGTCGATGGACGCTTGAGTATTGTCATAAATGAAAAGGGCCTATATTTTAACTCGAAAAGACGAGAAAATATAGGCCCTTCGACAGAAGGTTCAGATTTTTATTGGGCTTTTTTGTCCGCGGGGGCCGATGTTTCGGCCGGTGCTTTTTTCTCCGTCGGGGAAGAAGTCTCAGCGGCCGTGGTTTCCTTTTTCTCGGCCGACGCGGCTTCCGGTGTCGTTTCTGCGGGGACAGCCGGCGTCGTCACTGTCGGCGAGGGAACGGCCGGAGGAGTCGTTGCCGCAGGCGCTTCCGGAGTCGAGGCCGGCGGGGTGGTCACCGTCTCAGTTTCCGGCTCGGCCGTCGTCGTGTTTTCCGCGGCCGGCGCTGCTGACGATTGCGCTCCCGATTTTCGGTTTTTGATCCGGTCTCTGGCCTCTGTCTTTCCGGCCCCCCATCGGAACGCGACGGAGATCATATGGTTCCGTTCGGGGATCTGTCCGGCGAAGCGTCCCAACTCGTCCGTGAAATAGGCGTAATCCACCTTGAGCATCGGGAGGTCCAATCCAAGGCCGAAGGTCGGATATCCCTGGTTCGCACCGCCTCTGAATCGTAAAAACCACCAGCGGTATTCCGCTCCCACATGGACATGCGTCCAGGCCGTGTCCGGAATGAATGAATCTCCGAACATGACCTTATTCTGGGCGTTCAAGAAATCATAAACATCGGCGGCGAGGACGAGCCGTTCGGCCATGTGCGGTGGGACCCAGGCGACGCCCATGTTCCAACGGGCCCGGATGCCGGTCGTTTCCTCCGGTTTTGCCGTGAAGCCGTTCTTGGCTTCGATGGCGTCATAGGTGATGCTGGTCCCGAGGAAATCCAGCGACGTCAGGGCCAGGTTCAGCCGACTGGTCGGCTGATAGAGGAACCCGAGGTCCATCCCTTTGGCGTTCCCGATCTGCGCTTCCGGATCGGATATGTTCTCCAGTTGAAGGACGGACACGCGGTCTTCTTTGATGCGGTAGCGTTTCAAATATTTCAAGTTCACGCCGATCCCGAGTTTGCCGGGAACGCGTCCCATGTCCTTGATCTTATATCCCAAGGTGATGGGGACCATGGCATCCGCGTTCACGTCGTAGTCGATGTTGGGCACCAGTCCGGTGTTGATCCGGAACCGGCCGTCCAACTGTCCGAAGAGCCCCGTTCCCCAATAGACCGAGCCGCCGATGGGGCCGGAGAGGTAGTTCATGTTCGGCACGCCGACCCCGATGTGCGGGTTCAGCTTCGAGATGGTGCGGTCGATGTCGTTGATCAGCGCCGCCTGTTCGGTGGCGGAGAGTTTGTCGAAGTCTTCCAGCTTGTCCTGGTTCTTGTCCATGAAGTCGACCAGGTCGAGCAAATCCTGCCCCACGATGGCGGACAATTCCAGCAGGGTGAACTGGCTGCCCGTGCGTTGCACGATGCCGGCCGGATTGTAGTAGAAGACGTTCTGGTCGTCGGCCACGGCGGTGAAGGCGCCGCCCATCCCCATCGGGCGTATGCCGCGCACGAACATGGGGCGTTCCGTCTGGCTCGCCAAAACGGAGGGGGCCAGGATGCAGAGGGTCGTCATCAAGGTCAGGAATCTTTTCATCGTCATTGTCTCCTCAAGTTTTTTGAAGGTCATGGTCGTGTCACTTCGTCAGACAATCGCCCGGATCCGACGTGAAGGCGTTGTAGGTGTTGGCGTTGTAGGCGAGGTCGTTGGTGAGTTGGCCGTTGACCTGAGTCTGGAAGTCGTTGAAGGCTTTGTTGAAGTCTGTTTGCATGTCTGCGATGGTATCACCCGTCGTTGCGTTCAATTCGCGGGTGGCTTCCTTGATGCATTGGAAAGCGGCGAGGAGGTCCGTGGCCGCCATATCGATGGTGCCTCTGTAAGAGTCGAGAGACCCTGATTTTGTGATGACGACATCGTAGCCCTGTCCATCGGCTGTGGTGCGGATATCGACCAACCCGGCGGTCTGGGGACGGATGATGGCCCGGAGAAGGTGACAGACACCGAGGTTGATGAGCATGTCCACGTCGTTCATCTTGATCCTGCCGTCGGTGGCCCCGATGCGGATCTTGGTCAGGAAACAGATCACGCGGTCCAGGGCGGCGTCCAATCGGACCGTGTCCAACCCGTTCAAGAGGCTGCGGGCGTCCGTCGTTACGGCGCCGGGAACTCCCAGGGAGGCTGATCTGAGTTCATCGGCCAACGCCCTCGCCGCCGGGGCCGCGTTGTTGGAGGCCACGATGTTCGACACCAGCGTCCCGAGGTCGAGACCGGCCGACCCCATGTTGGAGACGGCGGCTCCGTAGAGGGCTTCCGAGTTGCGGGGTTCTTTAGCCACGAGTTGTTCGTAATAGGCTTTGGCGTTGGCGAATTCCTTGTTGATCAAGGCCGTCCGCGCATCGGACATCAACGAGGCGGAATCCGTCGAAGATCCTTTTTCATGCATCCCCCCGAAAATGTTCCCGTTTTTTCCGCAACCGGTGAGCCAGATGTTCAGCGCCAGACAGGATGCGATGGTCGTTAAGAATATGATCTTCCTCATAATTCCTCCCTTAGACGGATGGATAAAGACTTAATTTATTGATGGAGAAGCATGGTGTCTTCTCAAAAACAAAGCAACAGCGCTTTGTGAGCGCTCAAACAGAACCCACCTCGTTGGATAAGGTGGGTCGTTATGAAAACAACGGGTGTTCCCGAACTGAAGCCAGTATAGTCAGTCCGGAAGGACCTGTCAATGTGACCTAAGTCACATCCGGCTCAGGTCCCCTCTTGCCAGGAAGCCAGGTATTTCACCTGTTCCGGCGTGAGTCTGTCGACGCGGATCCCCATGGCCGCCAGCTTCAGGGCGGCGATGCGGTTGTCGATGTTCGTCGGGACCGAATAAACCTTCCGTTCGAGTTTGTCGGCGTTCCGATACATGTATTCCGCGCAGAGGGCCTGGTTGGCGAACGACATGTCCATCACGCTGGCCGGATGACCTTCCGCCGCCGCCAGGTTGATGAGGCGGCCTTCCCCGAGGAGATGGATCCGCCGTCCATTGGGGAGTTTGAACTCCTCCACGAAATTGCGGACGGTGCGTCGCGTTTTCGCCATCTTGGCCAGGGCGGGGATGTCGATCTCCACGTTGAAATGGCCTGAATTGCAGACGATCGCCCCGTCCTTCATTTTCTGGAAGTGCTCTTTCCTCAATACGGAAATATTGCCCGTCAGTGTGATGAATACATCGCCTTTGGCGGCGGCTTGAGGCATGGGCATCACTTCAAAACCGTCCATGGCCGCTTCCAGCGCGCACAGGGGGTCCACCTCGGTCACGATGACTTGCGCACCGAATCCCTTGGCGCGGCTGGCGACACCGCGGCCGCACCAGCCGTAGCCGGCCACCACGACCACTTTGCCGGCCAACAGCACGTTGGTCGCCCGGATGACGCCATCGAGAGTCGATTGGCCTGTGCCATACCGGTTGTCGAAGAAGTGTTTCGTCTTCGCGTCGTTGACGGCGATGATCGGATAGGAGAGGACGCCGTCCTTCTCCATGGACCGCAGGCGGATGACGCCCGTGGTGGTCTCTTCCGTTCCACCGACGATGTCGGAGAGTTGGTCCGTCCGGTCCTTATGCAGGATGCTGACCAGGTCGGCGCCGTCGTCCATCGTGATCTGGGGCCGATGGTCGAGGGCCGCGTTGATGTGGCGATAATAGGTCTTATTGTCCTCTCCTTTGATGGAGAAGGTCGGGGCGCCGTGGTATTTCACCAGGGCGGCGGCGACGTCGTCCTGCGTCGACAACGGGTTGGACGCACACGTGACCACGTCGGCTCCACCGTCCAGCAGGGTGATGACGAGGTTCGCCGTTTCGGTCGTCACATGCAGGCAACAGGAGATGCGGACGCCTTTCAGCGGTTTCTCCTTCTTGAACCGCTCACGGATCTGGCGGAGAACGGGCATCTCCCGTTCGGCCCACTCGATGCGGTTCTGACCGTCTTTGGCCAGCGCGAGATTCTTGACGTGATACTTCATGTTAGTTCCCCCTCAATTCCTTGGCTTTGTTGGTCAGTTCCCACGAGAAGCCGGGGCGTCCGAAATGGCCGTAGCTGGCCGTCTTCTGGTAGATGGGTCTGCGCAGTTTCAGATAATCGATGATCCCCTTGGGCGTCAACGGGAACGCTTTGCGGACCAGCCGGACGATCTCCTCTTCCGGCAGTTGCCCTGTCCCGTGGGTGTCCACCATCACGCTGACCGGTTCGGCGACGCCGATGGCGTAGGCCAGCTGCACGGTGCATTGGTCGGCCAGTCCGGCGGCGACGATGTTCTTGGCCACATGGCGGGCCATGTAGGTCGCGGAACGGTCCACTTTTGTCGGGTCTTTCCCGGAGAAGGCTCCTCCACCGTGAGGGGCCCATCCCCCGTAAGTGTCGACGATGATCTTCCGTCCGGTCACGCCGGTGTCGGATTGGGGTCCGCCGACGACGAACTTGCCCGTCGGGTTCACGAAGTAACGGGTGTTCTTGTCCAGGAGGTTCTTGGGGAGGACGGCCAACGCCACTTTTTGGATGATCTCGTCACGGGAGGCCTGGGTGATCTTTTTGCCGGTGCGGTCCAGGATCTCTTCGGTATGCTGGCTGCTGAGGACCACGGTGTCGATGCGTACCGGTTTCCCGCCTTCGTATTCGACGGTGACCTGGGATTTTCCGTCCGGCCCGAGATATTTGAGGATGTTCTTCTTGCGGACTTCCGCCAGGCGCATGGTGAGCCTGTGGGCCAGCGTGATCGGGGTCGGCATCAGTTCTTCCGTTTCGTTGCACGCATAGCCGATCATGAGGCCCTGGTCGCCGGCTCCGCCGGTGTCCACGCCCTGGGAGATGTCGGGGGATTGCCGTCCGATGGCGTTCATCACGGCGCCGGTCTCGTAGTTGAAACCGTATTTGGCATGGGTATAGCCGATATCTTTGATGACTTTGCGGACCAGGTTGCCGACGTCCACATAGGTGGTCGTCGTGATCTCTCCGCCGACGATGACGAGCCCGACGGTGATGAAGGTCTCGCAAGCCACGCGGCCCTTGGGGTCTTTCGCCAGGACGGCGTCCAATACCGCGTCTGAAATCTGGTCGCAGACTTTATCCGGATGCCCTTCGGTGACGGATTCCGATGTGAACACGTAATGATCATGTCTCATGAAGTAATGCCTCCTCAGTGTTTTAAGAAAAGAATCGTGTTACAGTTCCTGCCGGCGGATGATGACGCTGAACAGGGATGAAGAATTTTTGGCGACCTTCGAGTCGTATCCGACGATGCAATCGTTCAGATAAGCCCCGTTGGAAATGACGGCTTTGTTCCAGACCACGCCGCCGCGCACGGTCGATGACGGTCCGATTCGGACATGGTCGCCGATGGTCGTGTAGGGGCCGATGACGCTGCCCCGTCCGATCACGCAATGGTCTCCGATCACGCAGGGCCCTTGCAACTGAACCCGCTTGTCGATCCGGACGTTCTCCCCCACCCAGACGGAGGGTTTGACTTCCTGGCCCGCGATGCTCGGATATTTCATGCGGCCGTCGAGGACATCCCGGTGGGCTTGGCGGTATTCCGCCAGGTTTCCCACGTCTCGCCAATAATCCTGGGTGACGTACCCGAAGATCGGTTTGCGTTCCTTCAGGAGTCGCGGCCACACGTTCTGCGCAAAATCGCATTCCCGTCCGGACGGGATATAACGGAAGATGCCGGGTTCGAAGACATAGACGCCCGTGTTCACCGTGTTGGAGAACACATCCTCCCATTTCGGCTTCTCGATGAATCGGACGATCCGGTTCTTCCGGTTCACCAACGTGACGCCGTATTCGAAACGGCTCGTCACGGGTTTGAGGACCATGGTCGCGAAGGACCGATGGCTCCGGTGGAAGGCCACGACGTCGGCGAGGTCGATCTCGCTGAGTCCGTCGCCCGACAGCACCACGAACGTCCCGTCGGAAAAGAACTTTTCGAACCTCTTCACTCCGCCGGCCGTTCCCCACAGTCGCTTCTCGACGGAATAGTGGAGGCGGAGGCCCCATCGGGAACCATCCCCGAGGTGCGACTGAACATAGTGCGGACAATGATAGAGGTTCACGGCGATTTCCCGCACGCCATGGCGGCGGGCGTTGTCCAAGGCGTAATCGATGACGGGTTTGTTGACGATCGGAACCAGCGGTTTGGGATATTTCGACGTCAGGGGATAGAGGCGTGTGCCCAGTCCCGCTGACATCATCATCGCTTTGATATGTGACAAAGAGCCGCTCATTTGCGAGTTTTAAGGCTTACGAGAGCTTCATTATAGCTATTTCCTGGATTTTCGCAAGCATGGCCTTGACTTGGGACAGTTGTGGCGCTTCCGCGTAGGTCCGCATGAGCGGTTCCGTCCCGCTGGGACGGAGGAGCACCCACGACCCGTCTTCGAGGATGATCTTCAGTCCGTCAATGGTGCGGATCTCCTTGATGGGTTTCCCCACCAGTTTCTTGGGGAGCTTGGCCGTGAGGCTCGCCACCCAGTCCTTCTTGCTGTTGATCGTGTGTTTGATCGGGAAATCTTCGCGGATGAAGTTGGACCGTCCATAGGAGGCCTGCATTTGTTCCACGATCTTGGACAGCGGTTGCCCGCGCGTTGCCATCAATTCGATGAGCAGCAGGGACGATAACAGTCCGTCTCTTTCGGGAGCCCACAAGCCCACCCCATATCCGCCTGATTCTTCTCCCCCCAGGACGACCCGCTCTTTCTCCATGACGGAGACGACGTATTTGAACCCGACAGGCACTTCCTCGAACGGGATGCCGTATTTTTGGGCGATATGCTCCGAGATGTATCCCAATGACGTCGTTTGGACGGCCTTGCCGCGGAGTTTTTTGTTTTCGATCAGATGGAGGAGGAGCAGAGGGAACACGTGGTGTGGCGGAAGATATTGGCCTTTTTCATCGATCACACCGATGCGGTCCCCATCCCCGTCCACCGCCAGCCCGATGGCGGCTTTAGACTTCAACACGGCTTCCCTCAGGGGCGCCAGATATTTCTCGATCGGTTCGGGAGAAACCCCTCCGAAAAGGGGGTCATGGTCCTGGCGGATCACCGTCCCTCTCAACGGGAGTTGATCCAACAGGTCTTGGAACAGTTTTCCTCCGTAACCGTGCATCCCATCGGCCACGATGGAAACGGGCCTTTTTCGTAACAGGGAGGTGTTTAATTTCGATTTTAGAAAAGTGAGATAATCCTTGTCCGGAGAGTAGGACCGGCCCTCCTTTTTAGGCAGGGGAGGGAGAGGGGGCACTTCGTCGGATATGTTGCTTTCCAGTTGGCGAGTGAACTCGGGGTCGGCGGAAGACCCTTTTGAAGATTTGACTTTGAAACCGTTGTAGAGGGGCGGATTGTGGCTGGCCGTGATCATGACTCCGGCGCGCGCGCGCAGGTGGCGCACCGAGAACGATAGAGCCGGAGACGTGGTGGCTTTCGGCGTCACGATGACGTTGTGTCCGGCGGCTGTCAATACCCGGGCGGTGGTCTCGGCGAAACGGTTGGAGAGGAAACGGTGGTCGTAGCCGACGACGATCTTGGAGCGGGGCGGGAGCTGCCGGCCCAGAGCATCCGCCAAGCGTCGGACATTGCGGAACGTGTAGTCTTCGGCGATCAGGCTGCGCCAGCCATCTGTCCCAAATTGGATTACGGTGTTTTTCACTGGGGTCGTCTCCTCGTGTGTGGACGTTCAACTCGTCCGTAGTCGTCGCTCAACCGGACCACATCGAGCACCTGTGATGTGGACGTTTCGATCAGCCGGACCGGGCCCTTCTCGGCGGACATGCGATGGATCGTTCCCGGACGCACTCGGATGGAGGTGCCTTTCTTGAGGGGGCGGGTGCGTCCGTTGACCTCCATGGAAAGAACCCCCGAGTCCACATGGATGGTTTCATCTTTCCATCGGTGATATTGCCTGGAGAGTCGTCCCCCCTTCTTGATGAAGAGGATCTTCCCCGTGTATTTGGGTGTGTGGGCGATCCAGAGTTCCCATCCCCAGGGTTTCGGCACGAATTTAGGTCGCATCGTCTTCATATGAAAACCGTTGAGCAAAAGGGCCCACCGTGGACCGGTCCGCGACCACATCGCCGGGTCCCAGGATCGAGGACTCCTGGATGTGGCAATGATTGCCGATGAGACAGTGGTCCAACCGGCAGGAGGAATGGACGGTCGTCCGATCGAGGATCAGCGAATCGGTGATCTGCGCGCCATCCTTGATCTGGGAGCCGTTCCCGATGCAGACGGCGCCTTTCAGGACAGCCCGGCCGACGTGGCATCCTTCCCCCAGGAGAACGGTCCCGTCGATCTTGGCGTCGGGATGGATCACGGTTTTTTTCCCGGCCCACAATCCTCGACGGATTTGCTTGGCAGTGATTATAGGGAAGTTCGAGATTTTATGCAAAAGGTCTTTGTGCACTTGCCAATAGGATTTGAGGGTGCCGATGTCCGTCCAAAGCCCGCGATGGACAAAACCGTAGAGGGCGCGTCCGTCCTTGAGCGCGACCGGGAAGACATCCCTCTCGATGGAGACGTTCTTGTCGGGAGGGATGGAACGGATGAAGGATAGTTCCAGGAGATACGCCCCGGCATTGATCGTGTTCACGGTGATCTCGTCCGGGGACGGTTTTTCGGTGAAACGCAGGATCCGTCCCTCCGAGTCCGTCTCGATCAGCCCGAAGGCCGAGGGGTCTTTGACGGGGAAGAGGGCCAGGGTCGCCTCCGCGTTCTTGCCGGAGTGAAGATGGAACATGTCCGACAAGTGCATGTCCGAGAGGACGTCTCCGTTCAGAACGACGGTGGGCCCGTTTAAAAAGGGAAGCGCTTTCCGGATCGCTCCGCCGGTGCCCAGGGGTGTTTTTTCAAGCGAATAACGGAAACGGACGCCCCATTTCCTGCCGTTGCCGATCATCCTCTTGAAATGCGCGGAGCGATATCCCAGAGCCAACACGATGTCGTGGATCCCGAACCGCTTCAAAAGATCCAACTGGTAGGCGAAGAACGGGACGTTCAGAACCGGCAGAAGGGGTTTGGGAGTGTGGATGGTGAAGGGGCGGAGCCGCGTTCCGAGACCTCCCATTAAGATGACGGCTTTTTTCATGTGGGGGATCCGGACTTAATGGGATTGAGCGAAGTAGTCGACGGTGGCTTTCAGGCCCTCGACGATGGTGTGCGCCGGCGCCCACCCGAGGTCCTTGCGCGCTTTGGCGTAGCTGAGGCAACTGCGGAACAGTTCCCCCGGTCTTTTGGGCCGATAGACGGCTTTCCGGGGATAATCCGTCAGGGATTTGAGATGGGTGAATAATTGATTGACGGAAGTGGTCTGTGACGTGCCGACGTTGAAGATCGCGTCGTCTCCGCGCCGGAGGGCGATGAGGTTCATCCGTGCGATGTCCTGGACGAAGACATAGTCTCGCACCTGTTTTCCGTCCCCGAAGATGGTAACCGGTTCGCCGGAGAGCATGCGCCGGCAGAAGATGGCCACGACCCCGGCTTCTCCATGGGGGTCCTGCCGGGGACCGTAGACGTTGGCATAGCGAAGGATGGTATAGCGCAGACCATGGAGGGCCGAGTAGGTCTGAAGGTAATATTCTCCCGCCAGTTTGGTGATCCCGTAGGGGGATAAAGGGCGCGGGTAGTTCGTTTCGACGGCGGGACGGGGAGTCTCACCGTAAATGGTCCCTCCCGAACTGGCGAAGATGATCTTGCGGACGGAATGGTCTCGGGCGCAATTGAGGATGTTGAGGAGACCCATGACGTTGACTTGGGCGTCGAAGGCGGGGTCCTCCACCGATCGGCGCACGTCCATCTGGGCCGCATGATGGTTGACCGCATCGATCCGGTGCCGTCGGAACACGTCTTTCAGCGAGGCGTCCCGGATGTCCTTGACGATGAGAGTCGCGCCCCGGGGGACGTTCCTTCTTTTCCCGGAAGACAGGTTGTCGACGATGATGACGTGATGGCCCGCTCGGATGTAGGCGTCGGCGATGTGAGACCCGATGAAACCGGCGCCTCCTGTGATAAGTATGTTCATGGTGAGTTCAATAGGCTCCTTTTCCTTCCAAGACTGCGGGGATAGTTCTTAACATAATTTTGAGGTCCAGTCCAGGAGACCAATGCTCGATGTAATATATATCGAGCTCGATCATCTGTTCGTAGGAGAGCTGGGCGCGACCGCTGATCTGCCATAGGCCGGTGATACCGGGGAGGACGTTGAGGCGCTTTCGGGCCCACTCGTCATAGGCGGAAGCCTCCCAGAGCACTTGGGGGCGCGGTCCGACGAGGCTCATCTCCCCCCGGAGGACGTTGATGATCTGTGGCATCTCATCGAGACTGTAACGGCGGAGGAATCGGCCGATGTGGGTGACGCGCGGGTCGTCCTTCATCTTGAAGACGGGGCCGCTCCGTTCGCTCTTTTTCTTGAGTTCATCCAGGAACCGATCGGCGTCGTTCCTCATGCTCCGGAACTTGAAGAAATAGAACGGCCTCCGTCGGTGACCCATGCGGGGTTGCTTGTAGAAGATGGGGCCGGCGGAATCCAATTTGATGAGCATGGCGATGAACAGGAGCGGCAATGTGAAAACAGAGAGGACCACGGACGCCAGGAAGACGTCGGTCAGCCGTTTGAAGAAGAAAGTCCAACCGTGCAGGGACACGGGTTTGATCTGGAAGGTCGGAAGGCCCAACGAGTCGTCGACGATCACTTCCCCCATCCGCAGTTCGAGGACGTCCGGAACGATCCGGAAGGGGATCTTGAAGGAGTCGCAGATCTCGGCCATCGCGATAAGGGTTTTGTGCGGGATGTCCGGCTCGCCGACGAAGACTTCTTGGACGTGGTGGTGGCGGATGTATTGTTTCAGGGCGGCCGGTTCACGGATGGTCTCTTGCTGTGGTCTGAGTTCGGGGTGTCTCCTCAGAAGCTGGATGATGGACTTGGACATGCGTCCGCTTCCCAGCACCAGGACATTCTGGGGTTCCAGGATGTTCGTGACCAACCATCCATACGATAACTTCACCGTTTCCCTCGATGAAAAGACCAGGACGAGGGCCAAGGAACTGGAGATCGCCAAGACCAGCCTGGAATACTCGGCGGCCCGGTCGATGAAAGCGGCCGCCATGATGACGCCGAGTCCGAAAAGGATGGCGTAGAAAAGCCGTATCAGCTCGTCCAGCGCCGGAAGGTTCAACCTTTTATACATGCCCATGAGGGAAAAACAGAAAAGGAAGGCGGCGATGCCGACCAGTTCCAAACGATAATAGATCTCCAGCGGCGGAATCCCCTTGGTGACCGGGAAGATGTGTGTGAGCCCTTCCCAGTAGAAACGCAGAGAATACCCCAACCGCAGCGCCAACCAGAGGAGAAGCGCATCGGTCAGAATGAGGAAAAAACGGAACGCCGCACGCGGGGTTCGGCGCGTCAATTTGCGTAAGAGGATGACAAGATGCCTGTTCATGATAGATGAGTTGGGTTGATTTTGACCGAAAACGATATGTCCGGCTAAAGGGACAGCTTCTGCCCTTTCAACGACTCGCGCATATGTTCTACAAAATTTTCTTTACTAAATCGAGTGGCCCATTGACGGATTGTGCCGGGATCGAACGTTGTGGCTTCCGAACGGATGACCGCGTCGGACAAGGAGGAGACCGTCTGTTCGTCAAACAGAAGACCGGTCACCCCTTCTTTGACCGTCTCCAAAGCCCCGCCCTTCCGGAAGGCAATGACCGGTTTCCCGCACGACATCGCCTCAACGGGGACGATGCCGAAATCTTCCTCTCCCGGGAAGATCAGGGCTTTGCACGATTGATAGATTTTGACGAGTTCGGATGTGGGAGTCCATCCCTTGAAGACGATGTGGGGGCCCGCCAGTGATTTGAGTTTTTGCTCGTCCTGTCCGGCTCCGATGATCATCAGGGGTTTCTTGAGTTTGTTGAAGACGTCGATCGCCAGATCGACACGTTTGTAGGGGGCAAAGGCCGAGACGATCAGGTAATAGTCGGATTGAGAAGACGGGGCCGGGATGTAAAGGCCTGTCTCGACCGGAGGATAGACCACGTCCCCGGATCGGCCGTAGAAGCGCCGGATCCGGTCCAAGACGTTTTCTGAATTGGCGATGTAGTGGGTCACTCGGTTCGATGTGGCGACGTCCCACCGTTTGAGAGGGGGTCTCATCATCGCCATCGCCATCCTTAACGGAAACGATGTTTTCTGGGGCCCGAAGTATTCGTCATATTGGTCCCAGATGTATCTCATCGGCGTGTGGCAATAACAGATATGGGGGACACCTTTCGGCACCCGGACCCCCTTGGCCACACAATGGCTGGAGGATAAGATCAGGTCGTATCCGGAAAGGTCAAAACGTTCGATGGCCCACGGCATCAAGGGGAGCAGATGCCGGTAGATGTTCCGGACGCGGGGGAACCGTTGAAGAGGAGACGTCGTGATGCGGTGTGATTCGATTGTTTGAGACACGGATCCCGGGATATGGACGAGCGTGAAGATGTCGGCGTTCGGGAACATATGGCAGAGGGATTCCAACACTTTTTCTCCCCCTCTCATTCCCGTCAGCCAGTCATGGATCAGGGCGGTTTTCATGGAGTCTTCTTCCAGGCGGTCACGAAGTAATAACATCCCAGTGCGCGGCCGGTCCATCCGCCTTCTAGAAAACGCCAGAGGGGTTTCAAGGCGAAAGTGATTTTACGGGAAAGGGCGGGTCGATGCGTCAGTCGATAAGGAGGAAGGACACCCGCTCCAATGGTCTGTATGTTCTCCAACTGTCCGGTGGCGGTTAGCCAGGCGTGGATGTCGGCCGGCGAATAGCGCCCCTCGAAGATGGATTCCCCCCCGATCTGAAAAGGCTGCCAAAGAGCGGAAAGGCGGAAAAGAGAGAATTTTTTCGGGACGACGTCGGAATAGAAAAGACCGCCCGGGACGAGGACGCGTGTCATTTCGCGGACGATGGGGGATGGGTCTTTGAAGTGTTCCAGGAGCCCTGTGGACATGACAATGTCGAATTGATTGTCGTCGAAGGGTAATCGATAGGCGTCGGCTTGGACGATCTTGGCACTGTCGGTTAATCGGAGGTCCTCGAATGTCTGACGGCTCGACAGGAGAGCGGACCTTGAATAGTCCAATAGAAAGTTATCATAACCCTTCAGGGCCAGCAATGAAGATAACCGGCCCGTGCCGCATCCCACTTCCAGTGTCTTCCCCGTGGGTGGAATGACCGTGGACAGCCGTTCGAACTTCAAAAGATCCATCAGATACCAACCGTCCTTGAGCGCTTTTCCCGAGAGACCTGCCCTCCACGACCTGTCCCAGGCTTCCAGATCCTGCGCCGGGTTATGCGGCATGGGATTTCCCCTCCAATAACTGCCCGTAGATTTTGAATGTTTCCCGCGCCGTTGTTTTCCAGGAATAACGCTTCACCTGTTCTCGGCCCCTCGCGATGAGTTGGAGTCGCAGGGAGGAATTGACAAATAATTGTTTCATCGCGTCGGCGATGGACCCGACGTTGTGTGGATCAATGGCCAATGATGCTTCCCCCAGGACTTCCGGCAGAGAACCGGCCCGTGAAGAGATGACTGGGCACCCGCAGGCCATCGCTTCCAGTGGGGGCAATCCGAACCCTTCGAAGAAAGAAGGGAAGACGAAGGCGATGGCGCTGCGGTAGAAGGCCGGAAGATCCTGGAATGGGACGTCGGTCAGTATACGGATAGACGGATCTTTCTCGTATTGACGGGTCCATTGGGGCATCTGGTCCTTGCCGGCGATCACCAGCGGTGGAACGGTGCTGTCGGCGCGTTTTAACCGGAGATAGGCGGCGACGAGTCCGGGCACGTTCTTGATCTTCCTGATGTTCCCCACATAGAGGAAAAAACCAGGGGCCAGCGAATACTTGTCCAATACCGACGAGTCGGATCCGCTGGCTTCGCGGAACAGGGTCTCATCGATCGCCAGCGGTATGACTGAAAGGCGGTCCTGGGGGGCTCCCCGATCCATCAGATCGCGCTTTGTGGATTCGGAGTCTGTGATGACCCACGAGGCTTTGCGAAGACACTGTTTGATCATGGCTAGAGCGTAAATTCGAGCCAAAGGGAGTCGTGAGAATGACGGGAATCGGATATGGATCATATCGTGGATCGTGACGACCAGTCTCCCACAATAGAGCAGCGGGATGTTGAAATGGGGCGAATGGAAGAGCGTGAGGGGGTGACGCGCGAGCAGCCGCGGGAGGAGAATCTGTTCTCCGGGACCATAGATCGGTGAATGGAAAGGGATGATCTGGTCTGTGTATGAATTCAAAAGGTCGGGGTCTCCGAGCAGCCACATTTCCTTCAACTGGGTGGGTGTCATCCCCGACAGTAACCCTCGGATATAAGTCCCGATACCCGAGTGTTGGATCATTCTGGCATCGAGGGTGATCATGAACGCGCGCCCTGATTGAAGATGTCCATCATGCGCTGGGCGGTGTCCTTCCATCGGAACTGTGCCGATCTGTTCAACCCCGCCTGTATCTGTCGGTTCTGGAAATCCGGATCGCTGAGCAAGTGTCGGATGTGTGCGGCGAGCTCGTCGGGCCGGTGGGGGTCCGCGAACAGGGCGGCGCTATCGAGTATTTCGGGAAGGCACGATGTGTTGGAGGCGACGACGGGTGTTCCGCACGCCATCGCTTCCAGCGGAGGCAGGCCGAAACCCTCGTAGAACGACGGGAACAGAAATACGTCGGAACCGGCGTAAAGGGAGGGCATGAGAAGTCGGGGAATGTACCCCAAGAGTTTGACGCGTTTTTGGATCGACTGGGGATATGTGTTCATTCGGAGCACTTGTTGCATTTTCCAGCCCGGCGGGCCCACGACGAAGAGATCATGGGGGAACTGATCCGCAATCTTCATGAAAGCCGCCAGGGAGGCCAACAGGTTTTTCCGGGGCTCCATCGTCCCGACCGTCAAGAGATAGGGATGGTCGACCTTCATGAAGGAACTCAATTGGCGCTGTGCCTCTTCCTTGGATTTGATCACGTAATCGGATTCGATGCCCAGATAATTGACATGGATGCGTCGGGGGTCGATCTTCATGAGTTCCACCACGTCCTGAGCGGTGCAACGGGAATCGGCGATCAGAGTGTTCGCCATGTGGATGGAGGGTTTGATCATGTAACGGTTGATCCAGAGGTTTTTCAACTCCATCGTGTGGGGAAGTCGAAGATAGATCAGGTCGTGGACCGTTAATACCATCCGAACTGATCGTTTGGCCAGAAGGGGTAAAATATGTTGGGTCCCCCAGAATACGTCGATCTTGTCCTGCTGTATCCAGAAAGGGACGACGGATTGCATCCAGACGGTGCCGTAGAGGTTGGTTCCCACATGTTTCCGGACCTGAAAATCCGGATGGCCCGTCCAGTGGAAGTTGCGGTGTGCGTAGAGGATGTATTCGTTTCGTTTGTCTAATTCGCTGATCGCATTGAGAAGGCATCTCAGGAATGTGGGGATTCCACTGGCTTTTTCAATGCAGAGCGGTCTGGCATCGACGGCGATTCTCATGGTCTGTCCTCAGGAGGTCATTTCGAGTAAATGGGCTGTTATTATATATCAATTGGACGGGTTTTTTCGATCCATTCGCTAATAAACCGATGGGTGTTCTGTTTTAGATGAACATCGTCATCGCTGAGATACTCGGCTCTCGTGAATCCGTCGGGGCCGGCGGTTTTGGAATAGATGTTTAAATAGCGGATCCCCCGTCCGGCACAGGCGTGCTCAAGCTTCTCATTGAACTCACGGTAGATAAGACTCCGGGTCTGTGGGTCGGCGTAGTGGATGTAGCCGTAGGCGTTCCCCTGGCGGCCCGCCGGCGGAATGCCGCAGACGAAAAAATCGATGCCGAGTTGTTGGACTTCCCCCAAGACGCCCATGTATTTGGAAATTGTGTCATCGATGAATTGACTCAGGGGATGTTTTTTTTCATGTTTCATGTATTGGTTGTAAAAATGGATCCGACAGTCGATCTCACCGAACATCAACATGATCAAGCCGTTTCGTCGGTTCAGCCGGCGGAGAAGGTCGAACAGACGTTCACGGGATCGTGTCGTGTTTCCCGGTTTCCCGAGATTATGCGCTGTGGCTGGGCCAAGATGATACACGATGAATCGCGGGCACCGTTTGAACGTCAGAACGTGGCTGTCCCCGATGGCATAGAGAAGCGGTTTCTGGAATAGGATGGAGTAGACCGTCCAATAGGCGCGATGCAACGTGTCGTGGCTGATGATGAGTATCCTCTGAAAGCGATTCACTAGGAATGAGCGAATCGCCCCTGGGACACCGCGTCTCCGGACCGAGCTCCGTATCTGATCTTTCAAAGAGTCAATGGGGGTCATGGACGCATGATCAGGGGCGTTCCGGCGCGGAGAGGCGATGCCTGAGCCGGATGAGGGAAGCGATCGTCAGGAGCATGAACGAGAGTTCCGTGACGACCAGAGCCCATGAGGCGCCTGCTCCTCCATGGACGCTGATGAAATAATAGGTGATTGGGATGCCGATCAAAAGAGCGATGAATTCATTGGTGGCGTGGGGGATCAGATGGTCGGTGACGATCAGATAGTTGACGAGGACGTAGTTCATGAAGATGAAGAAGGTGGAGAGGAGGAGTATCCGGAGATAGTGGGTGGAAGGCAGATACTCTGCCCCGAACAATAGTCGTATGATCAGGGGTGCCGCGAAAATGCCCACGATCACCCAAACGATGGATAATCCCCCCATGTAGAGGGCCAATCGAGACATCGTCGAAGGAACGTGTTCCGGATGTTCTTTGATCAATCGGGATAGGCGGGGAGTGGTGACGGAGAGGAAGGCCGAGGGAACCATATAACCGACTTCGAACAGTCTATGGGCTGCGCCGAAAAGACCGGTCTCCAGCGCGCCTGAAAGGCGCGGAAGCATGAAGATCCCCAGTCGCGGATAAGTCGTCCCGAATATATTGGCCAGAGCGAGCGGAACGGATTTCTTAACCCAGCCCATCCATATCGCGGGTTGCCATCGGGGCCATTCCTTGAGATGGAGCGTTCTCCGGATATAGAAGAACGAGACGGCCATGCCGATGAGACTCCCGATACAGAGACCCAAAGAGACCTGATAGAGATCCTTTGAGTAGGTGATCGCCAGCAGGAGCCCGATAATCGTGAGCCCTCGGTGCAATAACATGATGATAGCGCTGTGTTGCACATGGTCTGTGGCGTTGCATGTCTGGTGATAGAAATCCGTGAAGGAATTACCGACCATCCAACCGAGCATGAAAAGTATGATGAGGGGGCGGTCCCAGGGCCATATCCAGAACGAGACGATGAATCCCAAAGAGCAGGTGAGGAGGACGAGGGCGGCCTTGAGCCCTATGAATTCGGACCAGATTCGGTTTTGTTCGTTGGCGTCCATCCGGGCGTTCCCCATTTCGCGCAGAAAGAGCAATAAAGTCCCGCATTCGCTGAGGATGTAGGCGATGTTTGAAAAAGAGATGGCGAACGCCAGTTTTCCGAAATTCGCCACACCGAGTATCCGGGTTAACAGGATGATGAGTCCGAAGATTACGATTCGGCCCAGTCCGTCGATGAGAAGGCGTGTGATGAAGGAGCGTTTCACAGGGGATCTTCCTTCCAGAGCAATAGAACCATCATCCAGAACAAGATGCTCAGTTCGAATTGGATCATATGGGATCCGAAGAATAACGCGATCGCCATTCCCATGAAGGAGGAGATGAGGTAGAGCCGGGAAGAATCTGATCTCCGCATATAATTTCCGATGGAGTTTTTGAGGGTCGCCGTCAAAATAAAGAGGAAAGCGACCAATCCCCCGATCCCCATCTCCGCCCAGAGTTCGAGATAATAATTGCCAGCATGATCGTTGGGGGTTGGAAGATCCATATGTTCCGCCGCCAGCAAGCGCGCTTCGATCAGATATGTTCCGGGTCCGGATCCGGTCCACGGTCTCCGGAGGGCGTGATGGACGGCCCTCTTCCATATCTGCCAACGGCTGGAAGGTATGTGCATCCACCCGGAGACGGATAGTCCCTCTCGCTGCATTTCCTGATAATAAGTTGTCATCCTTTGAAAAACGGGGGTTTTCGAGGACAGGAGATAGGTTCCCAAGAGAAGGGTCATGATGGCGATCGTTCCGTAGAATGCGTTGCGGAGGGAGGGCAGACCGGTTTTGACAGTGACCAGGGTGGCTCCGGAGATGAGACAAATCCCCATAAACAGTATCGCAGACCGTGTTCCTGTCTGGAATAGCAGCGCCATGAGAGCGGTGGCGTGGATGAGGAGAGCCAAGATCCAAAGGATTGATCCTTTCTTTTCCTTGATGACGCTGATCGAGTATCCGAACAACAGCGGGAGAAGAACGGACAAGCTCATGGCCAGAGCATTCGGGTCTTGGAAAGTCGCGTTGATACGATCCGTTTGAAAGAAGGCCCCTGAATTCAGAAGGTTTTGATACCCGCCGCTTTGAAACAAGCCGAAGAGGATCGTCGGGATCAAGGATAGAAAGAGCGTGTTCATCACCTTCTTGAAAGACAGGATGTCTTTCAGATACTTCCACGATAGGACAAAGAAAAGGCCCCCACCGGAAATAACGAGGGTCCCCCAACTCATCCACCCGAGAGTGTGTGCCGCTGACAGGGGGTTTTTCCAGCCTTCGACATAAGAGTAGGTTTGTAAGCGCGCGACGGGATACGCCACGGTGTCGCCCAGCGAGCGAACCATCTGAAGATACCGGTGTGCGCCGAAAATATTGGACACGATGAGAGCTCCTCCGAGAGCCAGCAATCCGTAGAACATTGTTGTCGGAAGCCGTGGCTCTTCCTTGCTGCCAGCAGGACGCATGGTCAGGCCAACCGCCCAACCCGCGAAAGGGCCGATGAAGAAGGGGATTGCTTGGGCTTTGCCCCCGATGTTATTCAGGAAGCCCGTGAGCGGAAGGAGTGAGAGGAGAACATAGGTCGCCGGGGCGGGGTTCTTCCATGTCAGGTATCCCAGTGCGACTCCCAGCGAGATGGCGACGGTCCCGATCCCCCCCCGAAAATATAACAGTCCCGCCGCCAGCACCGCGTAGGTGATGGCCCAGATCAGGATCATCAGATGTGTGCGCCGGTTCACCTTATTTTACGACTTCGTAGAGGATGGATATTTCTTGCGCGGGAAAGAGGAAAGCGAGGAATCTTTCGTAAAAGATAGGGTATCTGTTGGAGATCCATTCGATCCCCAAGAGGCGGGGCGGGACGAGATCCCATTGATCGAGCAGTCTCCAAAATGTCAATTGGTGTGAGAGTAATCGCAGGGAAATAGAGCGCCTGCTGGACGGACGATATTGGTCGGGTCCCGATTCATGACGGAGACTCATGTCCACCGCTTGCAACCGGATGAAGGCATAGACGGATAAGACATGACGGTGAGTCAGGTCCGAGTAGGCGTTGAGGGATGAAAAATGAGGGGTTTTGACCTCAATCTGTCCCCCCGGTTTCGAGATACGGCAGGCCTCTTGTAACGCCAATAACGGATCGTTCAAATGCTCGAGGATGTGGGAGAACACGATGCGGTCCGCTGAATCTGTGTCGAACGGATAGGGGTGGCGGTCAAGGTCCCATACCACGTCCACCGTGGGGGCTGGGAATCTGTCGACGCCGATGGCGCCCGGGGTTTTCTTGGGTCCGCAACCGAAGTCAAGAATAGTCATTTTTATAGAAATTGAACAAAGATCCGATCCAATGCTGGATGATTTCGCGGAAAGAGATGAGGAGGAAGATGGTGTTCCCGATCAGATATCGTTTCCAGAGACGTCTCGGTTCATGGAGGAGGCGATGCAACCATTCGAATCCGCAGACCTGTATCCAGCGGGGGGCGCGCGTCCGCGTGCCTGCGGTGAATTCGAATGCCGCACCGATGCCGACGGCGAGGTGGCATCGCAGGCTTTTCAAGTTCCGAAAGAGCCATTTCTCCTGTTTGGGCGCGGTCAACCCGACCCAGACGATGTCCGGTCGGGCCCGTTGGATCGCTTCAATCATGGCCGAGGTGTCTTCATCGTTGAACTCCGCTTTCATCGGTGGAGAATAGACCCCGGCGATATTCAGTGCCGGGAACCGTTTTTGGAGGTTTGCTTTCAACTGATCAAGGGTGGAGGGAGAGGCGCCCAGATAGAACACAGACCAGCCGTTCTTTTCGGCCAATCGGGAAATGAAATCGTGCAGATCCGGACCGGCGATGCGTTCCGGGAGCGGACGGTCGATGAGCCGGGAGAGCCAGACAACCGGGATGCTGTCCGCCAAGATGAGATGGCTGTTGAGAAGGGCCTGGAAGAAATCGACATCGTTCTGAGAGACGACGACCGAGTAACTGTTGACCACGGTCAGGTAGCGCCCTTCCGGTTCCTTCATCAACTGAGAGACGATCAGATCCATGTCGGCCCACGTGACGGCGTGGAAAGGAATCCCGGCGATCTTGCAGATGGGGAAGGTCTCGATCAATGATTTGTCCGTTTTAGGATGTGGTGTGGCCTTGGAGCCGTTTGAGGTCGGTGTCGACCATGTCCTTGACCAATTTTTCGAAAGAGGAGTTGTAGACCCACTTCAACTTGTTTTTTGCCTTGGAGGCATCGCCGATGAGAAGCACCTCGTCGGAGGGGCGGAGGAAGCGTTGGTCGATCTCCACGTATTTCCGGTAGTCCATGTCGACATAGGAAAAGGCCAGTTCCAAGAATTCGCGGACGGAATGCACAACGCCCGTGGCGATCACATAATCATCCGGCTCCGGTTGTTGGAGCATGAGCCAGATGGCGTTCACATATTCGCGGGCGTCCCCCCAATCGCGCTTGGCCTCCAAATTCCCCAGAGAGAACTTTTTTGCCATCCCGAGTTTGATCTTGGCGACATGGGAAGTGATTTTGCGCGTCACAAATTCATATCCGCGCCGAGGGGATTCATGGTTATAGAGGATCCCACAGGAGGCATGCATGTTGTAGGCCTCCCGGTAATTGCGCGTCAGGTCGAATCCCGCAATCTTGGAGATGCCGTAGACGGATCTGGGGTGGAACCGGGTCTTCTCGTTTTGGGGCACTTCTTCCGCCCGTCCGAACATCTCGCTGGAGGCGGCAAAATAGAACCGGCATTGGGGAACCGTCTGATGGACGGCGGCCAACACGCTGTGAGTCCCGTTGATGTTGGTGGTCAGCGTCGTGGCGTCGTCTTCGAACGAATAGCTGACGAAACTTTGTGCGGCCAGGTGGTAGCACTCGTCCGGTTGGATCTTTCCCATGGTCTTGAGCATGCTCGGGAAACTTTCGATGGTGGCGGGATACAGGGATATCTTGTCGAGGATGTGTTTGATGTTTCCCAGCATGTGCTCCTGGTCTTCCAGAGCCACCCTGGGGACGATTCCGTGTACTTCATACCCCTTCGAGAGCAGGAGTTCCGCCAGATAGGAACCGTCCTGTCCTGAAATGCCCGTGATCAGCGCTTTTTTCATAGTGAGGCCGCCGTTTTGAGCGTTTTTGATTTATACCACTCGATTGTTTGCCGAAGGCCATCCTCCAGCGGTGTCTTGGCGACGAAACCGAAACAATCTTTGGCCCGGGAGACATCCAGCATCCGCCGGGGTTGTCCGTCAGGTTGAGTCGGATCCATGACGATCTTCCCCTTGAATCCCGTGAGGCGGGCGATCATTTCGGCGATGTCTCGGATGGATATCTCGAAACCGGCCCCAATGTTGACGGGGGCGGGGTTGTTGTATTTTTCGGCTCCCAGAAGGATTCCCTCCGCCGCATCTTCGACGTATAGAAATTCACGGGTGGGTTTCCCTGTCCCCCAGACGGTCACTTCTTTTTGACCGCTCTCCTGGGCTTCGATGCATTTTCGGATGAGGGCGGGGATCACGTGGGAAGTCTGCAAATCGAAATTATCGCGGGGCCCGTAGAGGTTCACGGGGAACAGCACGATGGCATTGTAACCGTAATGCGCCCGATAGGCCTGGGCCTGGACCAGCATCATCTTTTTCGCCAATCCATACGGAGCGTTCGTCTCTTCCGGATAGCCGTTCCAAATATCCTCCTCCTTGAACGGAATCGGTGTGAATTTGGGATATGCGCAGATGGATCCCAGGGCGACGAATTTGGCGATCTTTCGCCGCCGCGCGTGTTCCATGAGGAGCGCCCCCATCATGAGATTGTCGTAGTAGAAACTCCCGGGGTTCGCCCGATTGGCGCCGATTCCCCCCACGTGCGCCGCCAGATGGATCACCATGGTTGACGAAAAAGCGTCGTACAGCTTGATCACGGATTGTTCCGTGGTCAAGTCGAAATCTTTCTTCCGGGGGACAAATACGTCGCGGCATCCTTTCGCACGCAGTTTTTCCACGATGAAACCGCCGAGGAAACCGGAACCGCCGGTCACGATGACTTTTTGTTTTGACCAGAATGATGTCGACATGTCGTTGGGAATATCCTGTTGGGGGGTGAGGGGTTTACCCCTTTTTCAGGATGGCTTCGTTTTTGGCCAGAAGCATGTCCGCGTCGACCATGATCTTGACCAGATCCTTGAAACGGGTTTTGGGTTCCCAGTGCAGTATTCGCTTCGCTTTTGAGGCGTCCCCGATGAGGAGATCCACTTCGGTCGGTCGGAAATATTTTTGATCGATCTCGACGTGCTTTTTCCAGTCCATTTTCAGGTAATCGAACGTTTCATCCAGGAATTCACGTACCGTGTGGGTTTCCCCTGTCGCGATCACGAAATCTTCCGGCTTGTCGTGCTGGAGCATGAGCCACATGGCTTCGACGTATTCTTTGGCGTATCCCCAGTCCCGTTTGGCATCCAGATTTCCCAGATATAACTTGTCCTGGAGTCCCAGCTTGATGCGCGTGGCCGCCCGGGTGATCTTGCGGCTGACGAACGTTTCCCCTCGGCGAGGGGATTCATGGTTGAAAAGGATCCCGTTGCAGGCGAAGAGGTTGTAACTCTCCCGGTAATTGACGGTGATCCAGTAGGCATAGCACTTTGCGCAGGCATAAGGACTCCGGGGATAGAAAGGAGTCGTTTCTCTTTGGGGGGTCTCCTGGACTTTCCCATACAGTTCGCTGGAGGAGGCCTGGTAGAATTTAGGCGCCAAACCGGATTCCCGGATGGCTTCCAAGAGACGAATCGTCCCCAGTCCGGTCACCTCGGCCGTGTATTCAGGCACATCAAAGCTGACCCGGACGTGACTTTGGGCTCCAAGGTTGTATATCTCATCGGGGTGGATCTCGCGGAGGAGGTGGTTCAGGGAACTGGCGTCATTCAGATCTCCGTAGACGAGACGCAGTTGCGTCTTGTTGATGTGGGGATCGGAATAGATATGGTCGATGCGTTGCGTGTTGAACGAACTGGATCGCCGGATGATCCCGTAGACCGTATACCCTTTTTGCAGCAATAATTCCGCCAGATAGGATCCATCCTGTCCTGTGATACCCGTGATGAGAGCGGTTTTCATGAAGAGATCTCCTTCTTCCCTTTATTGTAAACGGACAATTTCTTGAGCTGATAGGACATCTGGAAATACCGGAAGACCGTCCAGATGACTTTGATTTTACTTTGGCCGACCTTTAAATTATACCTTAAAATGAGGGCGATTTCAGAAAATTTCAAGGCTGGACTCAGTAGTGAGAGTTTGATGAGCAATTCCGCCATGCAGGAGAATCCCGTCGATTCCAGCCAGGAGTCACCGAACCGCGCCATGACCGACTGGATCGCCGTGGCCTTGTAAAGACGGTAACCGCTGGTGTAATCACGGACGTTCGGGATCGGGAACAGGCATCGCATCAGGCCCCCCGCCAGACGGCTCAATATCCGTCGGTAGGTCGGAACGCCGATTTCCGCCGCCCCGGTCCGGAAGCGCGAGGCGATGACCACATCGATATTCCCCTCGTGAGACAGTTGGAGCATCCGGGGGATCAGAGAGGGGTCTTGCGTGTTGTCGGCGTCCATGGTCACCACGAAATCATCATGGACCAAGAGGGGAGAGAGATGAGTAAAGGCGGTTCGGATGGATTGTCCCAACCCTTTGTTGGGTGAATGGCGAAGCACCGTCATGGGGTGGATGGATTGTCGGGTTTTCAGAAGATCGGGAGTGTGGTCTGTGCTCCCGTCATCGACGATTACCAGTTTGTAGACGACACGACCCTGAAGAGATGTCCGGATTTTTTCCAAGAGGGGGGCGATGTTCCCCTCTTCATTATAGGTTGGAAGGACGATGTAGACAATGCTCATGCGTCGGCCTGTCGGCGGAGGAATCGACCATAGACGGAATGATAGTGTTCCGTATGGAACGTCTTTGAAGCCATGCGGTATCCTGCTTGGCCGACTTGTTCCGCGAGTGAGCGGTTATGGAAGCACCAGAGGATCTTTTCCGCGATGGACTGAGTGTCCCTGGGAGGCACGAAAAAAGCAGTCTCGGAATCCTTCAGGAATCGGCTTTTTTCAGGGTTGGGCGATGTGAGCACCGGGACGGCGGTGAGCAACGCCTGGAGCATCGTGGACGAAAGAGAACGGTCCCCACGGGGGTGGTTGTCGAATCCGCTGCACCAGAGATCGGCCATCGCCACGAATTTAGGCAATCGGTCGTATTTCTGTTCTTCGAAAAAGCTCATGTTGTTTGTGTTCTTGAAGGTTTCGTTCGGGATGAAGATGAAATGTATTCCCGCCTCGTTTTTTAATTGTTCCGCGGCCTCGAGCAGGTAGGTCCAGCCATGCCAGGGATGATACATCCCGTGGTAAAGCACGATGAATTTACCCCCCAATCCCGCATCGCCCTTTATTTTCGATTTCTCATCCGGCGATGGAGGGTGGAAGAGTTCATTATGGACGGAGCAGTAGACGGTTTCGATCCGAGCGGGCGGATATTTCAAAGTCGACGAGATTTCCTTTTTCATGGTTTCGGTGTGCGTGAGGACGTAATCGGCCAGCCGATAAGACATCCGGTCGAAAATGACGGGAAGGAACGGATGCACTTCCTTGTGGGTGACATAAGAGACGTAATGCTCGATCAATACTTTTTTCCCCATCAATTTAAACAGGAGCATCCGGAACAACATTTTGGGAGAAGGGCATGTCACGACGTGAGTCGCCCCCCATAATCGGATGATCATCGTGGCGATAAACCCGGGGATCTGCCAGACGGAGCGCCCCTTGTGGGGGAACAAATACACGGAATAGGGGATGTTTTGGGAATCCAGATATTCCATGAAAATACGGATCCGGAAATAATACTCGCCGAGACGATGAGGCGGATTATAAAAAAGAAATCTGACGGGCTTCATGAGGTCAACGCGCGCCCGATATCTTTGCCAAGTCAAAGACTTCCTTGTTGTGGGCGAAGAATCGTCCCACGGGTCGCGGAAGCGGTTCGGGGTAATGCCGCCGGATGGTGAAGAGTTTCGGGATCAGGGAGTTGATCTCGTTGATGGTCACGAACAGTTTGTGTCCCACTCCGCGCCGGAGTCCCAGTTCATACCCTTTCCTGTTCGGGACGAACGCGATGAATCGCCCTTGGGGTGCCAGGATCCGGTGGACCTCCGGGAGGAGTTTCCTTAATTCACCTTCAGTGAAATGTTCCAATACGTCATGGGCGATGACATAGTCGAAGCTGTTGTCCTCATAGGGCAGGAGATCCAATACGTTCCCTTGTTTGACTTTGAAACCCTGAGAACAAAGGGTCCGGACGGCACGAGGATCCCCCTCGATTCCCTGGGCATGCGGATTGATCATGAAGTAGAAACCATAGCCGCAACAGAGGTCCAGGACGCGGTCTGTTTTTGGAATTTTCCGCAAAGTGAGCTCGATCAGATGGGACCGGATCCACTTGAGCAGTGGATTCGGTATTTCGCTGACGAGTTCCTGCTCGACGGGGTCGGCTGGACTCATGGGTTACTCTCAGCGTTGTTGGATCGCTTTTTGAGATATCGGGCTATCTTGGATGGCGAATAATTATCTGTCTCGATGTCTAGAACGAGCGGGGCTTTCTGATACCACCCGTCATTGATGTAGTTGTAGATGTGTTGGGGATTCCGAGCAAGATAATACACGAATCCGTCTTCAACTTTTTTCTCCGCGTAGTCCGCTTCTGTAAAAGGTTGAGCCCGCTTGATTTTCAGGATCTCATTCCCTGTGTACAACGGGAGCATGATGACGATGCCGGCGATGGTGATTCCTCGGAGACAAGAGGAATAGACTGAGGTCGGCATGAGGGATTTTCTCGATAACAACGCGTAGCCGATGGCCATGATGAGGACCGAATAGATGGGTCCATTGAGTCTCCCCACCCCACACCGCCATTGGTCATCCGTAAATGGCGCGACACAGACGATCATGAACGCGAAAAGATAGAGGATGAGAACGGGTAGCAACAGCGTGGCGGATTCCCGGACATCCATGTCGGAACAGAGCCAACGGAGGAAAACGACGAGGAGCAGGTTGAATAATGTGATGTAGGAGAGGCTCGTCCTGAAATGGTCCAGATACATGTCATATCGTTTTGGCGCATGGATGAGGTCCAGTGAAAAGTAGAGGAATGCGAGAGGGATCGTCGCCGCGAGAAGTGAAAATAAGATCGCGTTGAAATGAGTCTTAACGAAGGTTAGATACCGCGTGACCAAAGACTGAGGGAAAGAGCGGACGAGATCCGACAAGAGAAGGGCGAGGAATATGAATGCGGATGTCAGCGAGATCAATGCGGATAGGAATACGAAGGAATAAGAGATCAGTCGGTTCCACCTCATGTCTCTCTTGAACAGCCAGAGGGTCAGCCCGATCGAGAGCGGCAGTTGGGCATAGGCTTCGCTTGTAAACCAATAATAAATGTGGCTGTAGGGGATTACAAGGTCCAGGAAAAATATGGAGTAGAGGAGCGGGACATAGTCTGTTTTATCCCCGGTTTTTATGAAAAACATCAAGAGGAGTATGTTTTTGACGAGCACCCAGATCGGGTATGTCAGCAACATCCATAAGAACGCTTTTGAAAAATCCCCGCAAAAGTGGCGATATCCTTTGGCGAGCATGTTGTAGAGCGGGTAGGAGTTCGGCGAGATCGGTTTCAGGTGCGGCAGGAACTTGATACCCCATTTCCCCCATTTGTCGACCAGGTCCTTTTTGCGGATGTGATCGTGGATGGGTTTGACCCAGTCCTGCTTGGCGATGATCGGGTCGTTGAATGTCGTCATGGAGAGGACATATCCGGCGCCATCGTCCCAGAGGAGGTTGGACTGGACGAAATTCATACCCTCCGCTTCGCTGAAATAAGCGAGTTTCGTGACGATGAGGAGTTTAAAGACGGTCACAAAAGAGATGAGCCCGACCAAGAGAAGAAAATGATGTTTTTTATGGGATATCTCGCGGGGTTCCATGATCAAGCCCTTTCGGTCAGTTCTTCGATGCTTATTCTGAATCGATCCAGCAAATTCCGAAATTCGCGATAGGTTAACTTCCTTTGTCCTTGGACCCGTCGGCGCTTCATGAGCATGACAGGAAGTTTCCCGAGTGCCTCGACATAAGCCCTGATAAATATTAGCAGAAGTCGAGACGAGGAGTGTTCTGAAATGAATCTCCCCCCCATTCCGGTTCCCTTGAGCAGGGATCCCGCTTGGTGGAGCCATCGCCATCCCGAGTACAAGGGAGCGGCGATGAGAAGACGGAGCGGGAAGTTTTTAACGGCCACCCATACATGATTCCTCTCGACGTTGAGGGCTTTCATCGTCGAGACGCCCCGGTCTCCCCCGGAATAGATGTGGCGCACCCGCGCTCGTGGCGCGTAAACACAACTCCAGCCGGCCAGCCGGGCGCGCAATCCCAGGTCGATGTCCTCGCAATAAGCGAAAAAGTCGTCATCGAAATGACCGATCCGGTCCAGCATGCTCTTCCGATAGAGAGCCGCGCATCCGCTCGGGAGTAGGACCTCTTCCTGTCGATCGTATTGTCCCTCGTCTTTTTCGAGTCGCCCCCGGGCCCGGGACATCCCGTCGGGATAAATGTTCATTCCCGTTCCGTCGATGAGGGTGGGATCCTGATCCGTCAGGATCTTGCAGGCCACCATCCCGATCCCCGGGTGTTCGTTCGCCACGCGCAACATCTCTTCCAGCCATTGAGGTTCCGCGATTGCGTCGCTGTTCAGGAGCGCGATGTATTCTCCCTGCGACTGTTGGAGGCCCTGGTTGTTGGCTCCCGCAAAACCGATGTTCCGCTCGTTTAAGATCAATCGGTCGATGGATCCCCCCCTTTTTTTCTTGAGGTAATCCACGGTGTCGTCGGTGGAGCCATTATCAACCACGATGAGTTCGCGATTCGTGATGCTTTGACGTTCTAGGGATTCGATGCAGCGATGGATATAGCCCGCGCTGTTCCAGGTGACCACAACGACGGATAGGGATGACAATGACATGGGGCGGAAAACGTTAATCGATCTTATCGAGGTTCCGGGCTTCGCGGATGGCCAATTCCCGGACCAGCCGTTGCAGCGATTCCCGTCCGTCGCGGTTGGATCGGACCAGACTGAAGGTGAGGAGCAGGAGGAAAAGAACGAGAGTGTATACGGCGAAATCAGCGCCGCGGGTGATCCCCATCTGTCGCGCGAAGAAACTTGATACATCAGGAAAAATAAAGACGATGATGATGGATAATAATACGGATTCAAACGCGAGAAAATGCGCGACGGTGACGCGTTTCCGCCGGAAGAGCTGAATCCAATGGATGAAGAAATAAAAAAGGATGGTGAGTCCGATGATCCTGTAGATCATGGGATGATCCTTCCCAAGATCATGTTTTTCAGTATCGACAAGGCGTTCAGGTTCTTTTGGCCCTTTGATTTGGAGTAGTCCGTATAACAGATACGCACAGGGTGCTCTTCGACGGTGATCCCATGGAGTTTGATCAGGTGGAGCATTTCGCTGGCATAGGTGAAATCGGCGGAACGGAGCCGGATGTGATCGATCGCTTTTCTGCTGAACACCCGAAGGCCGTTATGGACATCCGTGAGGTTGAATCCATAGAAGGCATTGGTGAAGAAGCGCGCGAGCCGTAATATCCAAAGGCGGCCGGGGTCGATGTTTTCTACTTCGCCCAGGAAGCGGGATCCAAAGAGGGAAAAAGCGGTTTCCCGGGGATTGGCGACCTTTTGCGAGGCGTGGTCGAGCAGGGTCTTCACGTCATCCGCCCGGTGCTGCCCGTCCGGATCGAACGTGGCGACCCAATCCACCTCCGGCAAATGACGGCGTATGAACTCAAATCCGGTTTCGAGCGCGGCCCCGGCTCCCAGATTGATGTTATGGCGGATTTGCCATAGAGAGGTATGGCGGACGATTTCATTGCATTTTTTCATTTCAAACGGAGGGAGACTTCCATCATCGACGAGTATGATGGATTTATCGACGGCTTTTAAGCCGGAGAGAGACTCGTTCAATGCACGGAGGTTCTCTTGGACAATGTCCTGGTTTTCATTGAAAACACGAATCACGACTGCCAGATGATAATGCGAGGATAAGGGTGTGGTCATCTTTTTTGTTTTTCAAACTCACAAGAATAAAAGAATATATCGAAGAGAAGAACGCGTCTAGTCTACCATATTCCGACTTCCAGTCGTATCCGTCTATGATTGAGGCTGGGTCACCGCCTGATATATGGAAATGAGCTTTTGAATCCCCTCGGGCATATTGAAATGCGCCAGGGCATAATCCCGTGCTTTGTGTCGCATGGAATTTGACCGATGAGGGTCTCCCATGAAATCCGAGAGCGT
>ENA-UOWG01000313-UOWG01000313.1-activated-sludge-metagenome-genome-assembly--contig:-NODE-313-length-69356-cov-6.167184_pt1 | contig 69356 bp, 51 predicted proteins | sample MGYA00238147_ERZ761563 | MGnify/ENA primary metagenome ERZ761563 (study PRJEB28884, sample SAMN05720216) | anaerobic digester metagenome | isolation source: active sludge of municipal...
TGTTCTTGTGGAGCACGAAGCGCCTGGCGGCCTCCCGGACGCTCCAGCCCTGCAGGCGGATGATCTGGAGCACCTCGAAGCGGTCCGCGGGCAGGATCTCCGGCCGGCGCAGCGGGTTCATGGCGGCTATCCGCCGGAGCTGCACGGCGAGCATCCGCTCGGCCATGGCTGAGCGCCAGAGTGCGTCGTCGCGCTCGGCTACGAGCCTGACCAGTGCGGATGCGTGGTCGGCCGCCCGGCAGCGCGAGAGCCAGTAACCGCGCATGAAAGCGGTGGCGATGGCCTCCACCAGCAGCCGCAGGGCCCGCGGCCAGCGGCCGGCATCGATTGGAATTACGGTTGGCTGCATATCCCTTCCCCCCTGGGCAAGCGTAAGCCGGTCCCGAGGCGATGCAATGGCTGGGGACGTGTCTGGAAGCTACTGCCCGCCATGCGGCGGCAAGCCCGGAATCTGTTATCGGTGGAAGGCCTGGACGACCTGGTGGGGGCAGTCCCATTGGAGCGCGTAACGAGGTGCTGCCGCCGGATCAATTGGCAGTCGGACGGCTTCTGTTGTGTGCCTTGTATTACGAACAGATTGCTTGACACGCAATCTACGCCTAATACAATGCACTCTCATGAAGAAGATGATGGGGCGCCGCGAGGCGCAGGTCCTGGCATATCTGCAGATGCACAGGAAGGCGACTCTCCGCGCAGGCGAGTTGATGGCCCCCTTCCAGCTGACCCGCAAGCAGGAGCGGGAGCTCGTTCATCGCATGGTCCGCAGCGGCGTGATCGTGAGGGTCAGGCGGGGACTTTACCTGGCACCGCCGCAGATGCCGCTCGGCGTGGTCTGGAGTCCGGACGAAGCGACGGCGCTTGCTGCGCTCATGGAGGACTGTAGAGGGCGCTTCCAGGTCTGCGGTCCCAATGCCTTCAACCGCTACGGGTTCGACGAGCAGATCCCCAACCGGGTCTACGTCTACAACAACCGCATCTACGGAGAACGGACCATTGGGGCGGTGGCCCTGACCCTGATCAAGGTGGCGGACGAACGTTTGGGCAATACGGAGCCGCTGGAGGCCGGCGGGGTGACGCTGCCGTATTCCTCCCGCGCCCGGACCCTTGTGGACGCCGTCTACGACTGGTCACGATTCGATGGTCTGCCACGGGCATTCCAGTGGATTCGAGCCGAGTTGAAGGCCCAGCGGGTCTCCGCCGCCGAATTGGTGCGCCTGGCCCTGCGCTACGGAGACATCGGCACGATACGCCGGATTGGCGCCCTGCTGGATCGGGAGGGTGTCCCGAGTCGGGTTCTGGGCCGGTTGGAACGTGCGCTCAAGCCATCCAAAAGCCTGATCCTCTGGATTCCAACGCGTCCTAAGCGCGGCACGGTGGACCGGAGATGGGGAGTGCTGTGGAATGACCAAGCCTGAGCCCATCCGCTGGCACGAGAACCAGGCCCTCTTTCGTGAGGCCGTAGCCTTCACGTCGGCGCGGACCGGCTTCATCCCGCGGCTCGTCGAGAAAGACTACTATTGCACCCTGGCCCTGCAGTACCTGTGCGCCAGCGTTCCCGGCTTGGTCTTCAAGGGCGGCACATGCCTGGCCAAGGTGCATGCCCAATTCTATCGCCTCAGTGAGGACCTGGATTTCGCCATCCATACTCCGCTGGCGACCACGCGTTCCGGCCGAAGTCGTCTTGCCACCCCGTCCAAGAAAGCGGTCGCCAAGCTGGGTGAAGGCCAGTCCGGACTCCGCGTCATCAAGGAACTCACGGGCAGCAACAACTCCACCCAGTACCAGGCGCTGGTGGGCTACCAGTCCGTGTTCGGTGGGCAGGAGGAGCCCATCAAGATAGAAGTCGGGCTGCGCGAGCCGGTATTGACTCCCGAGGTTCAGGCCGGGGCACAGACTCTCCTGCTCAACCCGCTGGTCAACGCGCCCATGGTGCCGGCCGTTCAGGTCTCCTGCCTCTCGAGGGAGGAAGCCATGGCCGAGAAGCTTCGGGCGGCTCTAACGCGGAGGGATGTGGCCATCCGCGACTTCTACGACATGGACTACGCCGTACGCTGTCTGCGCTTCGACGCCAGACTTCCCGGGTTCCTTGAGTTGGTCAAAAAGAAGCTCTCCATTCCCGGGAACGAGGCCGTAGACGTTTCGGAAGGCAGGCTGGCGGCCCTGAGATCTCAGGTGGACGGCCAGTTGAAACCCGTGCTTCGCAGCCAAGACTTGGCGGAGTTCGATTTGAAGCGAGCCTGCGCCTTGATATCGGACCTCGCTGCCACAGTCTGCCCAGGATAAGGGTGGCGTTCGACCCTGACGATCTTCCGCCCGAGCCGCACGGGCCTTCCTTCTTGAACGGAACCCGCACCGTTAACCAGTCTCCTCCGCGCGTTCCGTTCAAGCAGGAAAGCCCCGGAATGCGCTCCGGCGCGGGCTTCAGTCAAGCCGAGTGCTTGAAAACACATGGCTTAGCGGGTATCGTTCAAGCAGGAAGGATTTCGGCGGGTTCCGTTCAAGCGGGGAAGGACGATACGGGTCTCGGGAGGGTGCGGGCGGAGGACTCAGGCAGCGCGCAAGGTCTTGCGGGTGCGCGGCTTCCAGGCATCGAGGCTGATTACTACCGTCGCACGGATTCGCACCCTGCTTGATTGAACCGTATCGCCCCGACCAATCTACTCCCGTTCGATCCCCAGCAGCATCCTCTTGAGGTCCAGTCTCCGGGCCTTCCGGCCGAAGCCGCCGAGGCCGTCGGCGGCCACCACCCGGTGGCAGGGGGTGACGATCAGGATGGGGTTGGCGCCGCAGGCCGCCCCGGCCGCGCGGGCCGCTCCGGGCCGGCCGGCCATCCGGGCGAGTTCGCCGTAGGTCCGGACCTCGCCCCACGGGATCCGGCGCATGGCCGCCCAGATCCGCCGCTGCCAGGCGGTGCCCTCGGGGTCGACCGGCACGGTGAAGCGCGTCCGCCGGCCGGCGAGGTAGGCGCGGAGCTCGCGAACGAGCCGGCGCCCGGCCGCCCCCTCCTGCCCGGACAGGAGCGGCGGCTTCGCGCGCGACTTCCAGGTGCCCGGCAGCTCCAGTTCGGCGAGCTTCCCGCCCAGGAAGCCGGCCCGGAACTCCCCGAGCCTGGTCTTCACTACGTACTGATTCACGGCGCCATCCCTTCCCCGGCGGTTCCGATCGGCGTTCATCGGCGTGTATCGGCGGTTCCAGAATCCCGCTATTGGTCCGCCCCACCGCCTTCCTTCTTGTACGGCAACTTGGTTTCGGCCACGGGCTCGACCTCCACCTTCCGGACCGAGGCGTTGTCGAAGAAGACGTCCCCGGCCGGGTGGTAGGCGTAGAGCATCACCCGCAGCTTCTCGACCTTGAGCCAGGGGTGGCGCGGGCGGAAGGCCTCGGTGAGCTTGCGCTCCCAATCGCCGGGCTTCTCGGGGTAGTAGCGCGCCTGGTGGTTGTAGACCTCGCGGAGCTCGCCGCCAAAGCTGGCGTAGCCCTTGACGAAGATGATCACCTTGGGGCCCTTCGACAGGATGTCGACGCCCACCCGGTAGAAGGCGCCCTCCTCGACGGGGATCTCGGCGCTCAGCACGGCGATGCCCGAGGAGTCGGCGACCGCCGATTTCATGCGGTAGGCCAGGCACCGGTCGGCCTCGGCGCCGCCCGGCCGGCGCTCGGCGGCCACCTGGTCCCGGACGTCGTCGCGGACCACGGTCCAGCCCTCGGGCAGCTCCCGGCCCTTCGCGAAGTCGCCGTTGGCGCAGAGCTCCGGGTCGAGCTCCCTGAGCACCTTAGGCCACTTGCGCTCCAGGTCGCGGCGTTCGGTGCCGAAGAGCTTGGCCAGGAAGGTCTCCACGTGCTGCGGGATGAAGTGGACGTTGGGGCAGTCGTAGGTCTCGTCGACGGCCAGCTCCGCGTCCTGCTCGCCGACGCGCGCGCCGAGCAGGCGCAGGGTGTAGCCCTCGTCCCCGGGCGCGCCCTTGCCCTTACCCTTGCCCTTGTCCCTGCCCCCGGCCGGGGCCTTCTCCGGCTCCTTCCTGGAGATCTCCCCCCAGACCGCGTAGGCGGCCTTGAAGTTATCCCGGGCGTGGCGGGCCACGTCGGCCAGCGGCGTGCCGGTCTCCGGGCGGAAGGGCGCGCGGGCCAGGATCTCGCCCTCGGTCAGCGCGTCGAAGCCGCTGGCGAGCTTGCCGCGCAGGGCGTGGCCGCCCACGCAGGTCTTGACGCTCGCGCCGAGCTCGCCCTTGTCGAACGCCGAGATGATCGGGTAGACGACCAGCACCGGCGCCGCCGCCTTGGGGGCTTCGGCCGGAGCGCCGGCCGCCGGCTGGCCGCCGCGCCCGGGCGGGTTGAACGGCAGGGAACGGTCCTCGCCCGGGAGGGCCGGCGCGGCGGCCGGGAGCCCGGCCAGGAGGACCAGGCCGGCCGCCAGGCGCGCGGACGTTCGGAGGATCGCGAGGTTCATCCGATCTTAAACCGCCGGAGCCGCGACAGGGTCAGCGGCCGGCGCGGCAGTTGCGTCGGTGGCAGGGGGCGTGAGAATGTGGGCCATGGACGCCGAAGGCGAACAGGTTACCAGGCCGGTCCTGCGGGCCGTCCTGGGCGTGGCCGTCGGGCTCCACATGCTGGCCGCCGTGCCGGTTCTGGCGCTGGCCGGACTCCTGCTGGTGCACGCAGCCACCGGCCGAGGCAGGCTCTTCGCCGTCGCCGTGCTGGCCGGCCTCTGCGTGCCGGTGCTCCTCTGGCTGGCATCCCGCGCCGGCCGCCGGTGGGCGGTCCTGAAGGCCGCCGCGGCCTGCGGCGGCCTGTCCCTGCTTCTGCTCGTGGTGGTCTACGTCCTGACGCCGGATGGCGCCGCCCGGCCGGGTGCCTCCGTCCGTTCCTGCTATTCGGGGGCGACCGCCTACCGGCGCTCCTCGCTGACGAACCTGGTGCCGGAGGAGGACCAGCTGCTGCTGGGAACCCGTGTCATGCCGGCCGCGGACCGGCTGCTGGACCGAGCCGCCGCCGCGGAGCTGCGCGAAAACGTCCGGGCGGTGTACGCCGAGATGGGGCGCTCCCCGGAGTTCGAGCGGCTGGGCTCGGTCCTGGACCAGAGCTATCGGGATGTGCTCTTCGGCAAGGCGGCCGTCGGACACTTCTACGAGTACATCCCCGCGAAAGCCCCGGCGGGCCGGCTGCCGGTGGTGATCTTCCTGCACGGCAGCCTGGGTAATTTCAAAGGCTATCTTTGGGTGTGGAAGCGGATCGCCGACCAGAGCGGCGTGGCCGTGGTGGCACCCACCTTCGGCGCCGGGAACTGGGACCGGCCCGGCGGCATGGACGCCGTCGATCATGCGCTCCGATACTGCGCATCCCACCCCCGGATGGATCCCTCGCGCATCCATCTCGCCGGGCTGTCCAACGGCGGCCGGGGCGTCTGCCTGGCGGCGAATCGCTCGCCAGAGGCCTACCGGGGCCTGATGCTCATCTCTCCGGTCATCGATGAACAGGCGCTGTTGGCCGGCTGTTTCGCCGCCGCCTGGAAGGACAAGCCGATACTGATCATCCACGGCGCCGACGACAATCGTGTGCCCGCGCCGCAAGTCAGGGAGGCCGCCGAGTCACTGCGGGCGGCAGGCCTGCGCGTCGAGACCCGGTGTTGGGAAGGGCAGTGCCACTTTCTCTTCTTCGCAGTCCGCGATCAGGTGCAGGACCGGATCGCGGACTGGCTGAAGCACAACTGAAGCGACGACCCCTACGGTTTCTTCGCCGGCGGCGCGGCCGGCGCCGGCGCGCCGGCGCCTCCGAGCGCCGCCAGGGTGCGCGTCTCCGGCAGCACGTCATAAAGGCTGGAGTGAACCGCCGAAGCGGTTGAGGTGGCAGCAGCCAAGCTCGATGCAGTTGCGTTAGACCAGCCGGACTGTGCCCTCGACGCCCTTGAGGGTCTCGGCGATGCGACAGGTGAAGTCGGCCGCGATCAGCCCAGCTCCCTGAGCCGCCGCGCGCAGTGCGGCAGCCGGGTCGTCGCGCAGACCTCCGCCGCCGTATTCCTCAGGAACCCGTACAGACTCGGGCACTTGCCGGCCAGTTGGCAGTTCCTGAGCGCCTCGGCCATCGCGATGGTGGCTTCAGCCAGGTCGCGCAGGGCCTCGCCGGAGCGGTGGACGGCCAGCGCCTCCCCGGCGAGCGCCAAGGCCCGGGGCTCGTCGCCGTCGGCGGCGGCCAGGATCGCCTGCACGGTCTTCCAGCCCGCCTCGTAGATGACGAAGCCGCGCAGCCTCTCAGGCAGGACCATCTTGGCGGCCAGCCGGCGTGCGGCGGGGAGGTCCCCGGCCAGAAGCTCGGCCTGCACACGCTCGCAGCGCGCGTAGGCTTTGTACTCGGGCACGCCTTCAGCGCGTTGCTCGCCGAGTTCGCGGAGCTCGCGGGCCGCCGGCCAGTCGCGCTCCAGACCGGAGAGGCAGGCCCGGGCCTGGAGCCTGGCGTATTCCGCCCGCACCGGTAGCCCGTCGCCGATGCGCTCCAGCCCGGCCTCGAGCTCCCTGCGGGCGTCCGCCAGCCGGTCCTCGGCAGCCAGCACGGCCGAGGACTGGCCCAGCGCGTCCACCATAACCACTGGGAACTTGGAGCTCGCGGCCAGTTCCATCTCCTCCTGGGAGTCCCGCATGGCGGCCTCGAGCTCGCCCAGCGCCAGGTGGGCCTCGCCGCGGGCGTGGACCATGACCGCCGCATTGAAGGGGGCCGAAGCCGGATCGATCTGGCGCAGGCCCATCTCCGCATGGGCCAGGGCCTCCCGCGGCCGGCCCGCAGCCATCTCCGTCCGGCTCCAGGCCTGGTGGTACTGCATCAGCAGCGCGCTGCCCGTCGATTCCAGGAACGGCACGCCCGAGCGGAGCGCTTCGCGGGCGGCGACCAGGTCGCCGGACTTGAACTCCAGCACCCACCGGTTGTGGAAGATCAGCGCGCGGAGCCGGTCGTCGGCCGGGTCGCGCGGCAGGCCGGCGGCGGCCTCGCGGGCCTCGTCCAGGCGGCGCCGGCCGGTGGCCAGGTCGAAACGATCGATGGCCAACCGCCCGTCGATCTGCAGAAGCCGCCCCCGATCCCGGGCCGATATGCCCGGCAGCTCCAGGCCCTCGCGGAGCTCGCCGAGGGCCTCGCCGCCGCGGCCCAGGTGGTGGAGGCCCATCGCGGCCACGCAATGGCTGGCCGCCTTGATGCCGGGGCCGACCGCCAGTTCCCGCGCGGCCCGGGCCAGGTCCACGGCGCGCTGATACAGTCCGCCGTACCATGCGGCCTTGGCGATGTCGATGAAGATGTCCGCCCGCCTCTCCGGGGCGTAGTCGGGGGGCAGGGCGGCCAGCAGCCGGTCGTAGGTCTCGATCTCTTCGCGGAAGAGGCCGTGCCGGGCGCGCTTCTCGGCCTCCTGGCAGGTCTTGTCGGTGACGAAGGCGATGGAGAAGAGCCGGTAGTCCATGTAGCGCCGCTCGGCCGGCGTGGGCGATGGCAGCTGGCAGCCGGTCTCCAGGAGCCGGTTCATGTCCGAGAGCCGCCCGTCGGCGGCGCGGGCGGCGGCCTCGGTCTCGGCCACCTCGGGCGCCTGGACAAAGTACCAGTAGGGATTGGCTTCCTTCGGCTCCTCGCCGAAGGCCGCACGGTAGCGCTCCGGACCCTCCGCCAGCCGCAGCCGCAGGAGCAGGCTGGGCGCGTCCCTGGCCTCCGGATCGGGTTTGAGCTCCCCGGCCCGCTCGAAGAGCAGGCTCCGGGCATAGAAGCGCTCATGGTGCGGCTCGACCATGATCACGAAGTCGGTCGAGCCCCGCACCCGGGCGGAGGCCAGCCAGCCCAGCCGGAAGAGCCCCTTGAGCACGGCCAGACCGCGCGCGCCCAGGTCGCGGTCCACGGCCAGCTTGGAAACCTCGACCAGGCGGCGCCCCCCGCTGCGCAGGACGCCGAGCTCCGCGGCGTAGAGCTTGCCGGAGGGCAGCCCCAGCGGCGAGTCGAACACCAGCGTGAGCGTGGCCACCACCCGGCCGTCGTGCAGCGCCACCAGGGTGCGCGTCTCCGGCAGCACGTCGTACAGGTAGAAGTGCACCCCGAAGCGATTGAGGCGGCAGTAGCCCAGCTCGATGTAGTTGCGGTAGACGAGGCGCACCGCGCCCTCGACGTCCTCGCGGGTTTCGGCGATGCGGTAGATGAAGTCGGCCACAGGTCAGCCCAGCTCCCTGAGCCGCCGTGCGCAGTGCGGCAGCCGGGTCGTCGCGCAGACCTCCGCTGCGGTTCGGCGGCAGAGCTCCATGACCCGGGGAACCCTGTCATCCAGCGTGCAGGCCTGGAGGGCCTCGGCCGCCTTGAGGGCCGTATTGGCCAGGTCGTGCCGGGCGTCGCCGGCGCGGTCGATGGCCAGGGAGGCCTCGACCAGCACCAGGGCCTCGTCCTCGCGGCCGTCGGCCGCCGCCATGACGCCGGTCAGCAGCTTCCAGCCGGCTTCGTAGGCGGCGGAGCCCGGGAGTTCCTCGGGCCGGGGTAACCCCTCGGCCAGCTGCCGCGCCTGGAGCAGGTCCCCGGCCAGGAGTTCCCCCTCCACTCGCTGGTAGCGCGCGTAGGCCCGGTACTCGGGCACCTCCTGGACCTCCTTCTCGACGGCATCGAGAAGCTCGCGTGCGCGGTCCCATTCCTTCTCGACACGGGCCAGGTGTGCCTGCATACTGAGTATGCAAGCCTGGGATCTGCGCAGGAGTGTGTCGCCCAGCCGCTCCAGGCCGGCGGCCAACTCGGCCCGCGCCCGGGAGACCTGGTCTTCGGCGATTAGCAGGGTCGCGGAGACGGCCAGGGCGTCGGCGATCACGCCCGGGTAATGGGAGCGGACCGCCAGGGCCATGTTCTGGTCGGCGGCGCGGCGGGCGGCCTCCAGTTCGCCCAGGGACAGGTGGGCGGCGGCACACCTGTTGGCCAGCACCGCGGCGTTGAAAGGGTCGTCTTCGGAGGAGATCCGGCGCAGGCCGAGTTCGCTGTGAGCCAGGGCCTCGCGCGGCCGGCCCAGGACACTCTCGACCGCGGCCCAGGCGATGTGGTACTGGATGATCAGCGGGGGGGTGGCGGCCTTCAGGAACGGGGCGCCCTCGCGGAGCGCCTGGCCGGCGGCCCGGAAGTCGCCGCACTTGGTCTCCAACAGCCATTGATTGTGGGCCAGCATGGCGCGAGTCTTGTCGGCCTCCGGCGAACTGCCCGTCGAGGAGAGCGCCGCGCTCGCCTCGGCGAAGCGCCGCCGCGCAGCTGGCAGGTCGAAGCGCTCGATGGCCAGCCGGCCGTCACAGCGCAGCAGCCGGGCGCGCTCGAACCCGGAGACGCCGGGGAGGGCCAGCCCCTCGGACAGTTCCTGGACGGCTTCGTTGCCCCGGCCCAGGAAGTAGAGAGCCACCCCGGCCGCGGCGCGGCCCTGGGCCTGGAGGTCGGCGCTCGAGGCCAGCCCGCGCACCGCCAGGGCCAGGGCCAGGGACCGCTCGTAGAGCCCGCAGTGCCAGGCGGCAGTGGCCAGGTCCAGGAGGATGCTTGCCCGCCGCTCCGGGGCGTAGTCTGGGGGCAGGGCGGCCAGCAGCCGGTCGTAGGCCTCGATCTCCTCGCGGAATAGCCCCTTGCGGGCGCGGCGCTCGGCCTCCTTGCAGGTCTTGTCGGTGACGAAGGCGATGGAGAAGAGCCGGTAGTCCATATAGCGCCGTTCGGCAGGCGTGGGCGAGGGCAGTCTGCGGCCGGTCTCCAGCAGCCGGTTCATATCCGAGAGCCGCCCATCGGCAGCGCGGGCGGCGGTCTCGGTCTGGGCCACCTCGGGCGACTTGACAAAGTACCAGTAGGGATTGGCTTCCTTCGGCTCCTCGCCGAAGGCCGCGCGGTAGCGTTCCGGGCACTCCGCCAGCCGCAGCCGCAGCAAGACGCTCGGCGCATCGGCCGCCTCCGGGTCGGGCTTGAGCTCCCCGGCCCGCTCGAACAGCAGGCTCCGTGCATAGAAGCGCTCATGGTGCGGCTCGACCATGATCAGGAAGTCGGTCGAGCCTCGCACCGGCCCGGAGACCAGCCAGGCCAGCCGGAAGAGCCCCTTGAGCACGGCCAGACCACGGGCGCCGAGCCCGCGGTCCACGGCCAGCTTGGAGACCTCCACCAGCCGGCGCCCGGCGCCGCGCAGCGCCTCGAGCTCTGCCGCGTAGAGCTTCCCGGAGGGCAGCCCCAGCGGCGAGTCGAAGACCAGCGTCAGCGTGGCCACCACCCGGTCGCCGTCGGAGGCCACCAGGGTGCGCGTCTCCGGCAGCACGTCGTAAAGGTAGAAGTGAACCCCGAAGCGGTTCAGGTTGCAGTACTTGAGCTCTACGTAGTTGCGGTAGACCAGCCGCACCGCGGCCTCGATGTCCTCGCGGGTCTCGGCGATGCGGTAATCGAAGGCTGGGGCGGGCATCTCGCTCAGCCCTCCGCGCTGACCACCCTTATTCCCGGGCCGCAGGCCAGCCCGGCCATATCGACCAGAAGCATCTTGGGGGCCACGGTCACCGGTTGCCCGGCGAGCAGCCTGACCGCCAGGGCGACCATCAGCGCTGCGGTGGCGGCAGCCCCGGCGGCCAACTGTGGGGCGGGGCAGGGGCGGCCGTCGGCCATTTCCATGAGCGTGTGGCGGGTCACTGCCACGAAGTCGGCCGGCAGTTGGGTGGCAATGCCGGCCAACATCCGCCCGAAAGCCTCCGGGTAGGAGGCCCCCGCCACCGAGCCGGACTCGGGCAGGCCGCAGAGCCCCCGGAGCGTGCCGCTCTGCGGCGTGAAGACCGCGGCCACCGCGCCCCACCCGGCCGAGAAGGCCGAGACCAGCGGCCGGCCCTGGAGCCGGGCATGGTCGTGCAGCGCGATGATCGCCGGCAGGTCCAGAAAGTCGATGGTGTCGAGCACCAGGTCGCAGCCGGCCACCAGCCCGGCGGCGTTGTCGGCCTTGACCCAGGATTTGCGGGCCTCGACCTGCACGCCCGGGTTCACGGCGCGCAACCTGGCCGCCAGGGCCTCGACTTTGGGCCGGCCCACGTCGTCGGCGGCGTAGCCCTGGCGGTTGAGGTTGTGCCCGGCGACCTCGTCGGCGTCGACCAGGGTGAAACGCTCGAACCCGGTGCGGGCGGCGAGTTCCGTGGTCATCGAGCCTAGCCCGCAGCCGGCCACCAGCAGTCGCGTCGCGCGGATCTTCGCCTGGAGTCCAGCGGAGATGTAGCCCTGATTCCGCAGGGTCAGGGCCTCGTAGGACAACATGCTGTCCTCCTGGCAACCTTGATGGCTGCCGTTACGGCTTCTTTGCCGCCGGCGCCCCCGCCGGTGGAGGCGCCGCCGGAGCCCTGGTGCTGTCCAGGACCACCGCCGGGATGGCCTTCCAGCCGAGCTTCTTGCAGGCGGCCAGGCGCAGGTGGCCGGCCAGCAGGTCGAAGTTATCGCCGCTCGGAGCCTTGACCACCATGATGGGCTGGAGCAGCCCGTGGGCGGCGATGCTCCTGGCCACCTGTTCCACGTCCTGCAGCTCGATGGCCACGTCGCCCGGATTGACCAGGTCGATCTTGATCTGGTGGATGTTGCGGGCCTCCTTGTCGGCGGGGGGCGCCTCGCGGGCGGCCGCGGCGTCGGCCGCGTCGGCCGCGTCGGACTCCTTGCGCTCCAGCCCCGCGCGGTAGGAGTAGATGAACGGGATGGCCATGTCCACCGTGGGTGTCTTCCGGACGGCGTCGAAGATCTTCTTCTGGATGAGGTAGGAGAGCTCCGCGCGGTCCTTGACCCGCGTCTGGTAGCGCAGCCGCAGGTAGATGCCGTAGTCGTAGATGTCCGAGCGGATGTAGGCCGGCACGCCGGTGGCGGCGATGATGTCGCCGGTGACCTCCTTGGCCGCGCCCAGCAGGATGCGCTCGGCCTCCTCCCAGTCGGAGTCGAAGGTGATGCGGATGACCGCCTCGTCCAGCATGTAGGCGGCCTCCTGGGTGACGGTGTAGTTGATGACCACCTGGCTGAAGAGCATGGCGTTGGGCACCAGGATGTGCCGGCCGACGGCCTCCTCGCTGCCGATGGTGCCGCCGACCTGGTCGAGGGTGGTGTACATCAGGCCCACGTCCTTGACGTCGCCGGTCAGGCCCAGCTGCGGCATCTGGATGCGGTCGCCCGGGCGGAAGGGCCGCTTGAGGCTGACCAGCACCCAGGCGGCGAAGCCGCTGACCGGGGCCTGCAGGCTCCAGCCGAGCAGCATGCCGCCGAAGGCCGCGAAGGCCGTTCCGAAGGCGCCGAGCACGCCGAAGCCGTAGGCCAGGGCCAGCACCACCACCAGCGCCGCGGCCAGGCGGTAGAGTTTGCCGACCATGGCGCCCTCGGCGGCCGGCTTCTTCCGGCGGATCAGCAGGAGCTGGTTGAGGAAGGTCAGCAGCTCGAAGACCGCGAGGATCGCCGCGATGATCCCGAGCAGGCGGAGCACGGGCAGGCCCCGGGGGGCGGTCGGCGGCTCCTCGGTTCCGACGGCGGTCGCCGCGGGGGCCGCTGGCGCGGCGGTGGCCGCCGGGGCTGCCGGCGGCCTGGCCGGAGCCTGGCTGCGGGGCGTGCCCAGGCCGGGGAGCACCCAGCGGTCCGGGAAGGCCCGGTCGAGGGACAGGAAGGCGGCGGCCAGCGCCACCCAGATCAGCAGGGACAGGCCGGTGCGCCCGAGGTGCGGGTTGCTGCTCTTGGACAAGTTCGTCTCCCCGGCGCCGGGGTAACTGCCGCCGCTTCCGGCGCCATCAGCCCATAAAGTATCCAGTCGCGCCAGGCGCTTGCAAGCGCAATTCGGGCGCGGGGCGGGGGGCGGATGGAAGGTGGAGGGTGGAGGGTTGAAGGTGGGAGGCGGAAGGCGGGCTTCCGCGCACCTCCGAACTTCTAAGATCCAAGATCGGCAATCGGCAATCGCAAATCTCCGTGGGCCCAACGGCAATTTCAGATTGCCGATTAGCGATCTACGATTGCAGGAGTTCGGCCTTCAGCCTCCCACCTCCCACCTTCCGCCCTCCGCCCTCAACCCGCCACCTCGCCGTATATGTCGGCCAGCTCCCCGGCCATGCGCTCGACGGTGAAGTGCGCGCGGACGTGCTCGCCGGCCTCGGCGACCCAGGGGTTCCTCCCGGCGCGCGCCGCCCGGGCCTGCTCCAGGACCAGCTCCGCGGCCCGGGCGTAGTCCGGCAGCGGGAAGAGGAAGCGCTGCGCGCCCGGCGCCACCGACTCGCGGTGGGCGGGGATGTCCGAGGCCACCGCCGGCAGCCCGGCCGCCTGGGCCTCGGCCAGGGCGTTGCCGAAGCCCTCCAGCGTCGAGGGGGCCAGCAGCACGTCGGCGGCCAGGTAGTGAGCGCGGAGCCCGGCGAGAGGCCCCTCGAAGCGCACCGCGCCGTCCAGGCCCATGGCCCGGACCGCCCGGCGCGCGTAGCGCTCCCCGCGCTCCGGGCCGGCGCCGGCCAGCAGCAGCAGCGCTCCCGGCTCGCTCTCCCGGACGCGCGCGAAGGCCGCCAGCAGCCCGGCGTGGTTCTTCTGCGGCTTGAAGGACCCGACGTGCAGCACCGCCAGCCGCCCCGGCTCGAGCCCCAGCAGCCGGCGGCACTCCTCCCGGTCCGGGCCCGGCCCGGGGGGCTCCACGCCGTTGACCACCACCCGGTGGCGCGCGGGGTCGGAGCGCCAGCCGGGGGCGAAGGCGTCGAGGTTGGCCGCGGAGTGGCCCACGATCATCCGGGCGTGCCGGTCGATCAGCCGGCGGTGCCACCCGAGCCACGCCCGGCGGACGGCGGCCAGCCCCGGCCGGGCCGCCCACGCCGGGAGCGTCGCGGCCGGGCCGTTGTGGACCGAGACCACCGCGGGCAGGCCGCAGCGGGCGGCGGCCAGGACGGCCCCGCCGGAGGTCGCCCCCATCCGCGAGTGCAGCAGGTCCCAGCGGCCGGCGCGGAGCTCCCGGCCCAGCCGCCAGGCGGTCTCCAGCGGCACGGCGCACTTGCGGATGCGCAGGATCCGGCAGCCGCAGCGCTCGAAGTCGGCGTCCAGCTCGCGCCGTGCTCCCTGGCAGCAGACGTCGACCTCCACCCCGCGCGCGCGCAGGTGCGGCAGACAGCGCAGCAGGGCGGTCTCGACCCCGCCGCGGCCCAGCCAGTTGATGAAGGTCAGGACGCGCATGGCTGACGGCTGGCGGTCCGTGACCATTGATTTCGTGGGACAGAGCAGGAGAGCAGTGGAGCAGTAGACCGCAGTCGAGCAGCGGCTCGTGGTGCCACCATCCTCGTTGTCCTTACGCTCTTCGACCTCACCTGATCACCTGTTCTCCTGCTCGCCTGCTCCAGCAGGCCGTTTTCAACGGCCTGCTAGCCCCAGAGGGCCAGGGCCCCGATCCGGGCCAGCTGCCCGAAGTGCCGCAGCGCTCCGCCCAGGCGCCCGCGCCCGCGCGCGGCGGCGGCTGATTGCCGCAGCCGCCTCCCGGAGGGCAGCAGGGCGCGCCGGAGCATGGCCCGCCTGAAGCCGGCCGGCGCGGGCATGGCCAGGGCCAGCAGGAACTCGGCGCGCTCCGGGGCGTCTCCGCGGACGATCCGGCCGACCACCAGGCGCTCCAGGCGCCCGAGCCTCCCCGGGCGCAGCCGCTCCAGCCAGCCACCGGGCGGCTCGCCCAGCAGTCCCAGTCGCCGGGCGGCGTCGGCCGCGTGGAAGAGCATCCGGCCGGCGCCGGACTCCGCGGCGGCCGCCTCCACCCGCGCGGGGTCCGCAGCGGCGGCCAGCACGGCCACGTCCAGCGCCCAGACCAGCCGGGCGTAGAGGTGCAGGCCGAAGCCGTGGCAGGCTGCCAGGAGCAGTTCGTCCTCGGCGGCCAGCGCCGGGAAGGCCAGGTTCGCATCCGGCTTGGCGCGCGAGAGCATGGCCTCCGGGTCGAGGCGCACCGGGCGGAGCGCCTCGGGCACGTCGATCAGCCCGTAGAGCTCCAGCGCCCCGGAGTGCAGGTCGACGGTCTCGGCCGGCCCGCGGAGCCAGCTGCCGCCGGCGGGGTTGGCCGGGGCGTAGCCCAGGTCGCGCAGGCACCCGCGCCAGAGATCGAGCTGTCCGGCGGGCACCAGCAGGTCGAGGTCGTCGTAGGTCCGCAGGCCGCGGCCCCCGTAGGAGCGGTCGACGGCCGGGCCCTTGAGGTGCGCGGCCGACAGCCCCCGCTCCTTCGCGGCGGCGGCCAGCTCCGCGGCGGCGGACTCCAGGGCCAGGGCCCGCGCCGTCCCCGCGCGGGCCTCGGCCCGCAGCGCGGCGAGGAGCCCGTCGCCGGCCCCGAGCCTTTCGGCGGCCTCCAGGGCCACGGCGGCCAGCCGGTGGGCGCGGGCCTCGCGGGCGAAGTCGCCGGGCGAACGGCCGGCGGCGGCCAGCGCCTCCCGCGCCGGAGCCTCGGCGCCGGGACGGCCGAGCCAGGCTGCGCTGAGCGCCAGCAGCCCGGTGCGGCTCAAGCCCCCTCCTCCAGGCGCCGGAAAAGCTCGGCGAGGGCCCCGGGCCGGTCGGCGAAGAACACCAGACGGCGCGGCAGGCCCTCGGCCAGCTCGGCCAGCAGCTCGAGCGTCCCCTGGTCCCCCGGCGCGCCGGGAGCCGGCGGGAAGGTCCCGGCCAGGACGGTCCAGCCGGCGGCGGAGAGCGGGCGGACGTCGAGCTCCTCGCCGCGGGCCGGCACCAGCAGCGCCGCGACCGGCGTGCCCCGGCGGTCCTGTCCGACGTGCTCCGCCAGATTGGGCTCGGTCGGCGGCCCCCAGGCCAGCCAGCGGTCTCCGCGGCCGCCGGCGGGGTCCCCGGTTCCGCCGGAGCCGTCCCGGCGCAGCAGCACCAGGTCGTCGGCCAGCGGCTCGGCCCCGGCCTCGCAGGCCCGGCGCATGGCCGTGGACTTGCCGGCGCCGCTCGGCCCCGAGAACAGGTAGGCCCGGCCGCCGTGGCGGACGGCCGAGGCGTGCAGGGCCAGCCCGCCGCCGGCCGCGACCATCAGCAGCCCGGCGGCGCGCAGCACCGCGGTCACGCCCGCGTCCTCGGCGCCGTGGACCACCTCCGCCCGGCAGTGACGGTCGGCCATGTCGAAGTGGGCCACCGCGGCGGGGGCGGTCAGCCGGAAGCGCCCGCGCCGGCCGCTCTCCACCAGCCCGAAGCGCCCGCCGGTGGTGGCCCCCTGGCGCAGTTCCAGGTCGATGCGGAAGTCCGGGCGGATGCTGGGGCGCCCGCGCTTGGCCGGGACGGGCAGCAGCAGCCGGCGCGGGCCGGTCACCTCGACGTCGAATCCGGCGACGAGCAGGTGCCGGGCCGGGCGCTCCGGGGCCGGGGCCACGCCGATCCGGCGGGCCAGCCGGCGGCCCAGCGCCGCGGCCGGGGCGGAGAGGTTGAGCGCCAGCCCGGCCAGCCGCGAGCCCAGGCCGTGCAGTTCGATGATCCGGCTGCCGCGCTGCAGAGCGATGGCCCGGCCGATCAGGTCGGCGGTGGCCACCGGCGGATCGGGCCGGCCGCGGGCGTCGCCCTTGGTGATGGTCGCGCGCCCCGGGAGCAGCACCCGGTGGCACCAGAGCCGCCCGCCGCGGGCGTAGACCACCACGTCGCCCACCCGCGGCGCGCCGTCCAGCGGCCGCATGACCACCGAGTCTCCGGGCCGGATGGTCGGAGCCATGCTCGTGCCCAGGACCACCAGGCGCAGCTCGCCGGAGGCGCGGAGCAGGCGCCTCATGGTGTCCGGATCGGCGGCTATGCCGCGGCGCATGATGTCATCCTATCGAACCGCCAGGACGCCAGGAGCAACAACAGGTTTCACCACACAGGAAACTGAGGACACAGAGTACGCAGAGGAAGGAATGAGAGCCGGTCCGTGGCCGGGGAGACTGCATGCAGGAGCGGCCATTGCCGCGTATGCGCAATTCATGCTGTCCTCTGTGTCCTCCGCGCACTCCGTGGTTGGCATGCCGTTTCGGCCTCAGAAAGTCGTGCGGCCGCGCTGCACGGTTGATTCCGGCCCCCGGCAACCTAGAATCCCGCGCATGACCACCGCAAGTATGCACGGGCCCCAGGGCTTCGTCAACCTGGACAAGCCCTCCGGGATGGCCAGCCGCCGGGCCACCGACCTGGTGGGGCGGCGCTTCCGCGGCGCGGCCGTCGGCCACGCCGGAACGCTCGACCCGCTGGCCTCCGGCGTGCTGCCCGTGGCGGTGGGCGGAGCCACCCGGCTGGTCGAGCTGCTCCACGACGCCGACAAGGAGTACCGCGCCACCGTCCGCCTGGGCCGGGCCACCGACACCGACGACGCCGCCGGCGCGCCGCTGGGCGGGGAGCGTCCCGTGACCGCCTCCCGGGAGGACGCCGAGCGCGCGCTGGCGGCCTTCCTCGGCGCGGTCATGCAGCGCCCGCCGCGCTTCTCGGCCCTCAAGCTCGGCGGCCGCGCGGCCTACGAACTGGCCCGCGCCGGAGAGGACGTGGAGCTCGAGCCCCGGCCGGTGACCTTCCACGAACTGGCCGTCGTCGGCTGGGCGCCGCCGGAGATGGTCGTGACCGCCCGGGTCTCGCGCGGCACCTACCTGCGCGCGCTGGCCCGCGACCTGGGCGAGGCCCTGGGCTGCGGCGGGCACCTCTCCGCGCTGGTCCGCACCCGGGTCGGCGCGCTCCGGATCGCCGACGCCGTGGGCCTCGACCGGCTCGGCGAGGCCGGGGACGCCGCGCTCCTGCCGGTGCGCCGGGCCTTCCCGGAGCTGCCGGTCGTGATTGTCCCCGACGACAAGACCCGTCGCGAGGTGATGGCCGCCAAGCCGCTGCCGCTCGAGCGCTTCGCCCCCGACGGCCGCGCCCCGGCCGCCGGCGAGCGCTGCTTGCTGCTCGACGGCTCGGGCCTGGCGCTCTTCCTGGCCGAGTGCCTGGCCGACGAGTCCGGCGCGCTGCGCATCCAGCCGCGAAAGCGGCTGGCGTAGGTCATACCCAACGCAGAGGACGCAGAGGGGCGCGAAGGGCGCAGAGGAAGCTATTCAGATGCTTACTGATTACCAGTACCAGCGAAAGGCCGGCAGAATTCCCTTGGGACTGTCAGTTCGCGATGGAGTCATGGATCTGGCCAGAAAAGGGCTCTCTGAGAAAGGCTCTGAAGAGGGTGCTAAGCGATAAGAAGTAGCCTCTGCGCCCTTCGCGCCCCTCTGCGGCCTCTGCGTTGGGTCGAGCCTAACGAACTACCGGGCGCCGGCGCTCCCCCGCGAGACCACGCTCACCCCCGGCAGCTCGGCGAGCTTCCCCAGGTGCTCGGGGCGCACCCGGGCGCGGACCCGCAGGACCTCGCCGTCAAGCGCGCTCTCCAGGACCAGCCCATGGCGCCTGAGGAAGTACTCGGACTGCCCGCCGGCGGGGGCCAGGATGAGCTCGGCCTCCTCGGCGTTCTGGAACATGCGCTCGACCACCGCGGCGCGCAGCCCGTCGAGCCCGGCCCCGGTCTTCGCCGAGACCGCCACCGACCCGGGGTGGTCGGCCAGCGCCCGGGTCACCAGCGACGGCTCGGCCACCAGGTCGATCTTGTTGAAGACCGGCAGGACCGGCGTCCGGTCGGCGCCCAGGTCGGCCAGCACCGCCCGGACCGTCTCCATCTCCGAGCGGCAGGCCGGCGAGGACAGGTCGGCCACATGGAGGATGAGGTCGGCCGAGCGGGTCTCCTCCAGCGTCGCGCTGAAGGAGGCCACCAGGTGGTGGGGCAGCCGGCGGATGAAGCCGACCGTGTCGGACAGGAGCGCCGAGAGCCCTCCGCCCAGCTTCATCTCCCGGGTGCGGGTGTCGAGCGTGGCGAAGAGCCGGTCGGCGATGTACACGTCGGCGCCGGTCAGCGCGCGCATGAGCGTCGACTTGCCGGCGTTGGTGTAGCCCACCAGGCTCACCGCGAAGCCGCCGCGCGCGGCCACCAGCCGGCGGCGCTGCTCGCCGATGGCGGCGATCTCCCGGCGGCAGTCGGTGATCCGGTCGCGGATGATGCGCTGGTCGAGCTCCAGCTGCCGCTCGCCGGCGCCGCCGCGCACGCCGATGCCGCCGGTCTGGCGCTCGAGGTGCGTCCAGCGCCGGCGCAGCCGGGGCATGAAGTACTCGAGCCCGGCCAGCTCCACCTGGACCTTGGCCTGCCGGGTGCGCGCCCAGGAGGCGAAGATGTCCAGGATCAGCTCGGTGCGGTCGAGCACCGTGCAGCCCAGCTCCTTCTCGAGGTTGCGGCCCTGGATGGGGGTGAGCTCGGCGTCGACGATCACCGCGCTGGCCCGCTCGCGCCGGCAGAGCGCCTTGATCTCGGCGGCCTTGCCGACGCCGAAGTAGTGCGAGCCGGTGGGCCGCTCGCGGCGCTGGACGAGCTCGCCGGCCGGCGCGGCCCCGGCGCTCTCGGCCAGGCGCCGCAGCTCGGCCAACGGCTCCTCGCCGCCGTCGAGGTCGCGGTCGCGGGGGGTCAGCAGCCGGGCCAGCACGACCCGGTGGCCGGCCACGGAGGTTCTCCAGGAAGGTGCCTTGGCCATGCGCGCCATCATAAGGCCGGCGGCCGGGAGGGCAACGGCAGACGGCCGTGGGCCCAGGCCAACGGCGATTTCAGACGGCCGCTTGCAGAGCTGCGATTGCGGAAGTGCGGCGCAGGGCGTCCCGCTACTTGACGCCCTCGGCCGGCGCCGCGCCGCCGTCCTTGGGGGGGGCCGCGGGCGGAGTCGGGTCGATGGCCATGAACTGCAGCTGGATGCGGGCCCGGAGGCAGGCGTCGAAGAGGGCCGCGGTCACGGCCAGCGGGGCGTCGGGGTCCGGCGCGATCCTCACCGGCAGGTTGCCGAGGCGGTTGAGCTGGACCAGCTTCCCGGACAGGTCGGTCATGCCGGCCGGGTCCGGGGCGAACTTGGCCCCGTTGTCCACGGCCACCTCGAAGCCGCCGGGCAGCCCGGGGTTCTTGACCACCGCCAGGGTCACGATCCTGGCCTTCTCGCCGCGGGGGTCGGCGGTGAGCACCGGCAGGGCCAGCAGCGGGCCCCGGCCGCCGGCGACGATCAGGGCCAGCGGCTTCCAGCCCCCGCCCTCCAGCTTGGCCTCGGCCAGGGCGTCGGCGGTCTTGGTCTTGCCGGGAGCGAGGAAGACCACGCCGGGCGCCCCGTCGGTCAGCGGCACGGCGGCCCGGCCCGGGGAGCGCAGCTCGCCGAACTGGGTCAGCAGCTTGGCGTCCGGGACGGCGCCCGACGAGGCCTCGGGCAGCTCGGCGGCCTCGGCCGCTCCCAGGGCGCGCATCAGCCGGACGGCCGGGTCGGAGGTGACGGCGTCGGTCACCTTCCACTTGCCGTCGGTCAGGGCCACCTTGCGGGCCGAGCTGCGCAGCGTGAAGGACTCGATCTGCCAGCGGCCGTCGCGGCGCCGGGCCTCGAACGGGAAGGCCGCGGCGTAGAACGGGGCCTTGACCTTGACCTCGCCGGAGAGCCGCTCGCCGCCGTCGAGCAGCATGAAGCTGACGTCGGTGATGTACTCGTCGCGCAGCACGCTGAGCATCTCGCCCAGGCGCATGGACTCGGCCAGTTCCTGGTTGGTCTTGCCCGCGCCGCCGGGGGTGGGCTCGAGTTCGGGCCTGAGCCCGGGCAGCTGTCCGGTTAGCAGCACTACGGCGGTGAGCGGCTGGGTCTCCAGATCGCCCAGCTTCCGGGGCGTTCCGGGGAAGCCGAGCTTGCCGGCCTCGGCGGCGGCGGCCCCGGGCAGCAGGGCGCGGATCTCGGCCTTGGTGCGGTCCTCCGGCCGCGGCTCCGGCTTGGGTTCCGGCTTCGGCTCGGGCTTGGGTTCGGGTTTGGGCTGGGTGGCCACCAGATCGAGCCCGTGGCCCGGTTTGGGCGTTCCGCCGGCGACCGGTTTCGGGTCAGGCTTGGTTTCCGGCCTGGGCTCGGGCTTGGCCTCCGGCTTGGCTTCGGGCTTGCCGGTCGGATCGGCCCCGGCCGTGCCCGTCCCGGAGTTCTTCATCGGGTCGAGGAATCCGTCGGCGCGCAGCTGCCGGGCGTCGGAGGTCGTCCGCGTCACGCCCCAGCCGCCCAGGAACAGGCCGGCGGCCAGGGCCAGGCCCCCGGCGACCTGCCGCCGGCGCTCGCCACCGCGCAGCATGTTGAGCAGCCCGGCCGGCACCGCGAAGATGCCGAACAGGGCGGACATGGCCAGGAGCGCGACCGAGAGCGCGCTGCGCCCGTTGGCCGCGATGGACGCGGCGTAGCAGTATCCGGCGAAGAGCGCGCCTCCGGCCAGCGCCAGGTAGATGCCCTTGCCCAGCGCCTCGGGACCGAAGCCGCCGCGGCCGCCGCTGCCGGAGTCCTCCTGGGTGAGCAGGCCCTGGGGCATGTCCGGCAGGTCGGGCAGGTTGGAGGCGGCCGGGGCGGGCTGGGCCGGGGCCTGGGCGGACACGCCGCGCACGCCGGCGGCGTGCCTGGCTCCGAGCGTCCCGGTGGCCCTGGCGGTCAGCTTCTGCGGGCCGAAGGCGGCCGGCGCGGTCGGAGTTGCCGGGGGCGCGTCCTGGACCGGGGCCTCCTTGGCGGGGGCCTCGGTCTGCTTCTTGCGGTCCTTCTGTTCCTTGAGCTTCGCGAGCAGGGGCTCGTAGCAGTTGGGGCAGAGGACGGCGCCCTTGAGCTCCTTGGCGGCTTCGTCGGAGATGCGCCGGTGGCAGGCGCGGCAGGTGACCAGCTTGGCCATGGAATGCCTCCTAACCGGCGGCATTTTGCCCGGAGAGGCGCGCGCCGTCAACCGCCGCTTTGGGGTACTTGACGCCCGACCGGGCGGGGCTATCATGGGCGCGTCGCGTTAGGGGGATGCGCCATGACCGTGATGCCCAGGCTGGTTGGGGTCTCCGGGCACGTCGCCGGAGAGGAACTGGCTCTCGAGTACGGCAAGAAGGTGACGATCGGGCGCAGCCGCTCGGCGGACTGGTCGCTGGTCCGCCTGAAGGCCTGGACCGCGAAGTCCGAGTCCGAGCGCGAGGCCGACGACTCCTTCCGGACGGTCAGCGGCCGGCACTTCGAGATCACCATGGTCAACCTCGGCTCCATCGAGCTGGTCAACCTTTCGCCCAACGGCACGCTGCTCGACGGCAAGCCGGTCAGCCGCGTCACCCTGACCGACGTGGCCACCACGCCCCACGAGATCCGCTTCGGAGCCGACGAGATCCTGCGGCTCGAGGCCAAGATGCAGGAGGACGCCGCGGCCCGCCCGGCGGCGTCGTCGCCCAGCGATGAGACCAAGCCCCAGCCCCCGCCGCCAGATGCGCAGGCCTGAGACCCGCGCCGCGCGGCCCGAGGAGTGTCTGCCCGGCAGCCGGGCGCGGAGTAGCTTCCGCGCGCCCCGCGCCGGGGGTGGCCTGCCGGCGGCTGGCGCGTAGCCGGGGGTTCCCCGCCCGGCGCATTTCCCGGATCACCACCTGGAGAGAGAAGAGAGGACCGAACCCATGTCTGCCGACAGCAAGCGCATAATCATCTTCGACACCACCCTCCGCGACGGCGAGCAGTCGCCGGGCGTGAGCCTGAACATCAAGGAGAAGGTCATGATCGCCCGGGCGCTGGCCAAGCTCGGGGTCGACGCCATTGAGGCCGGCTTCCCGGTCTCCAGCCCCGGCGACTTCGAGGGCGTCAGCGCCGTGGCCGGCGAGATCGGCGGGGTGACCGTCTGCGGGCTGGCCCGCTGCGTCGAGAAGGACATCACCCGGGCCTGGGAGGCCCTCAAGCGCGCCGAGAAGCCGCGCATCCACGTCTTCCTGGCCACCAGCAAGATCCACCGGCAGTTCAAGCTCCGCAAGGCCGAGGAGGAGATCATCCGCCTGGCCGTCGAGGGCGTGAAGCTGGCCCGCTCGCTCTGCCGGGACGTGGAATTCAGCCCGGAGGACGCCAGCCGCACCGAGCCCCAGTTCCTGGCCGAGGTGGTCGAGGCGGTCATCGCCGCCGGCGCCTCCACCGTGAACATCCCCGACACCGTGGGCTACGCCATGCCCGCGGAGTTCGGCCGGCTGATCGCCCACCTGGTGGCCAACGTGCCCAACATCGGCAAGGCGGCCATCAGCGTGCACTGCCACAACGACCTCGGCCTGGCCACGGCCAACTCGCTGGCCGCGGTGGCCGCCGGCGCCCGGCAGGTCGAGTGCACCATCAACGGCATCGGCGAGCGCGCCGGCAACGCGGCGCTCGAGGAGGTGGTCATGGGCCTGGCCACCCGCGCCGACTTCTTCGGCAGAATCCGGACGGGGATCAACAGCCGCAGCATCTTCCAGATCTCGCGGCTGGTCTCCAGCCTCACCGGCATGCCCGTGCAGCGCAACAAGTCCATCGTCGGCGAGAACGCCTTCGCCCACTCCTCGGGCATCCACCAGGACGGCGTGCTCAAGGAGCGCAGCACCTACGAGATCATCCGGCCGCAGGACGTGGGCGTGGCCGAGAGCCAGCTGATCCTCGACAAGCACTCCGGGCGGCACGCGCTCAAGGTCCGGGTGGCCAAGCTCGGCTACGAGCTGTCGGCGGAGGAGCTCGACGCGCTCTTCGCCCGCTTCAAGGAGCTGGCCGACAAGAAGCGCGAGGTCTACGACGCCGACCTGGAGGCCCTGCTCGAGGACCGGGTGGGCGCGGCCCCCTCGATCTTCCAGCTCGAGCACCTCTCGGTCACGGCCGGGACCTCGGTGGTGCCCACCGCCACCATCCGCCTGCGCCGCGACAAGGAGGTCCTCCAGGACGCGGCCTGCGGCGACGGCCCGGTGGACGCGGTCTACAAGGCCATGGAGCGGCTCACCGGGACGTCCGGCAAGCTGCTCGACTACCAGCTCCGCGCGGTCACCCGGGGCACGGAGGCCATGGGCGAGGTGATGCTGGCGGTCCAGTTCGGGACCGTCACCGTCAACGGCCGCGGCGTCTCCACCGACATCATCGAGGCCAGCGGCCGGGCGTACCTCGAGGCCATCAACCGCTCCCTGGCCCGCGGCGCGGGCAAGGGCGGCACCGCCGGCGGGGGCAAGAGCAAGAGGAAGTAGGAGACCGCGAGCTTCCGGCCGGCGCCGCAGCCGCGGCGGCCGGCCGGATCAGGGAGAGGGGCGGGGGCACGGCACGCCGTGCCCCTGCGCCTTTATGAGGAGGCACGCCCATGCCCGTTCCGACCGCCAAGCTGGTTCCCGAGGGCAGCCCGGCGCCGACCGGGGCGGCCGAGATCGACCGGGTCAAGGCCCGGCTCAACCTGCTGCTGCGCTCCGGCTACTCGGCCGTCGCCATGATGAGCTCCGAGGAGGACCGCTGCTGCGACATCATCGAGGAGGTCGCGGCCAAGCTCAGCCGCAAGGTCTACGTCTGGAGCATGACCGACGGCTGGCGCTGGCGCGGCGACATCATTGACGTCCGCTCCGAGGCGCTGCTGGTCGAGGGCAAGGACGACGACGACCGCCGCCGGATGCAGGCGCCGATCGACGCGCTCGACGCGGTCATGAAGAACGCCTGGGGCCGGCGGCTGATACTCTTCCTCAAGGACATCGGCAACTACTTCGACGAGCAGAAGGTGGTCAGGAAGCTGGCCGACCTGATGCAGATGAAGCAGCCCTGGACGGTGGTCTTCGTGGTCCAGAAGCCGGGCATGCCCGCGCTGCTCGAGAAGGACGTGGCCCTGGTGGACGTGCCCCTGCCCGACGCGGCCGAGCTCGAGGGGCTGCTGCTCTCGCGCCTGCGCGCCGCGGCGGAACTGGCCGGGACCTTCGTGACCGTCCGCAAGGAACTGGTCGGCGAGGTGGTCCGCAACTCCCTGGGCCTGACCCGCGGGCAGGCCCTGCACGTCTTCAACATGGCCATCGCCAACGACTCGCGCCTGACCATCGAGGACCTCAAGGTCATCGCCGAGCAGAAGCGCCAGGTCATCGCCAAGACCGGCCTGCTCGAGTACTGCGTGCACAACGAGTCGCTCAAGAGCGTCGGCGGCCTCGACAACCTCAAGGCCTGGCTGGACCAGCGCACCGAGGCCTTCTCCGAGAAGGCCCGGGCCTACGGCCTGCCCCAGCCGCGGGGGCTCCTGCTCCTGGGCGTCCAGGGCTGCGGCAAGAGTCTGCTGGCCAAGGCCACCTCGGCCTTCTGGTCGATCCCGCTGCTGCGCCTGGACGTCGGGGCGCTGTTCAGCTCCTACATCGGCAAGACCGAGGAGAACGTGCGCAACGCCCTGCGGGTGGCCGAGTCCATCGCCCCGGTGGTGCTGTGGATCGACGAGATCGAGAAGGCCTTCTCGGGGTTGGAGTCCTCCGGGCAGACCGACGCGGGCACCACCGCGCGGCTCTTCGCCAGCTTCCTGACCTGGATGCAGGAGAAGTCCCTGCCGGTCTTCGTGGTGGCCACCGCCAACTCCATCGACCGGCTGCCGCCGGAGCTGCTGCGCAAGGGCCGCTTCGACGAGATCTTCTTCGTGGACCTGCCCGTCGCCGCGGAGCGCGCCGAGATCTTCCGGATCCACCTGGCCAAGCGCCGGCGCGACCCGGCCAAGTTCGACGTGCCCGGCCTGGTCGGTTGCTCGGAGGGCTTCAGCGGCGCGGAGATCGAGCAGGCCATCGTCTCGGCCATGTACCACGCCTTCCCGGCGGGCCGCGAGTTCACAACCGAGGATGTCTGCCGGGCCCTGGGCGAGACCGTGCCCCTGTCCGCGACCATGCAGGAGAAGGTCCAGGCCCTACGCGAGTGGGCCAGGCCCCGGGCGCGCTGGGCCACGCCCGCGGCGGCCAAGCCGCCGGCATAGCCGGACGGGCAGCCCGCCGGACGGTGGCCGGAGGCCCGGGCCGGAGCGCCCGCCTTGACGTCCCCTCTACGGGCGGCTATCATCCCCGGCCATGAAGATACTGCTGACCGGCGCGACCGGTTTCCTGGGGCGGCGCGTGGCGCGGCTGCTGGCCGCCCGCGGCGCCGCCCTGCGCTGCCTGGTCCGGCCGGGCTCCGACCGCGCCGCGCTGGCCGGGCTGGACTTCGAGGCGGCCGAGGGCGACCTTACCGACCACGCCTCCCTGGAGCGCGCGGTCGACGGCTGCCCGGCGGTGGTGCACCTGGCCGCCGAGACCGGTCCGGCTCCGCAGAAGCGCCTCCGGGAGGTCAACGTGGAGGGCTCCCGGGCGCTGGCCCGGGCGGCCGCCAAGGCCAAGGCCGAGCGCTTCGTCTACGCCTCGGTGCTCGGCCGGCCCCGCCCCTGGGCGGCCATCGGCCGCAGCAAGCTGGCCGGCGAGCTGGCCGTCCGCGAGGTCCTGCCCGCCATGGTCTTCCGCTGTGCCCCGGCCTTCGGTCCCGGCGACGCCCTGGCCTGCCCGCTGCTGGCCGGCCTGCGGCGCGGCTGGTTCGTCTCGACCTTCACCGGCCAGGGCACCTGGAAGACCCAGCCGGTCTGGGCCGACGACCTGGCCGAGTGCCTGGCAGCGGCCGCCGCCGGCGGGCGGGCCGAGCCCGGGGTGCGCGAACTGGCCGGCCCCGAGGTCATCACCGTGATCGATTTCTGGGACGAGCTGGCCCGCGCCCTGGGCGTCGCCCGGGTGCGCGTGCACGTCCCCGAGACCGTGCTGCGGCTGGGCGGCTTCGCCCTGGCCCGGGCCCTCGGCCGCCGGGACTGCCTGCGCCTGGCCGAGTTCTTCATCGCCCAGACGACCGCCGAGAACAACTACGCCCCGGTGCTGCTCGGCCGCCCGCTGACGACGGTGGCCGAGGGCGTGGCCCGGATGCTGGGGCAGACCGGCGGGAAATGACCGCCAGCTTCGCCACCCGCCTGGTGGTGGCCGCCATGAACACGGCCGCCGAAGCCCGCGGGGTCGAGGAGGCGCTCTCGACCGTCCCCGGAGTCGCCTCGGTGCGGGCCGACCACCTCTCCAGGCTGGTTCTCGTACGGCACGATTCCGCGACGACCTCCGCCGCCCTGATCGCCAGGCTGGAGACGGCCGGCTTCGAGGCGCGCCACGCGCTGCCCGGCGAGGGCTCGCCGGCCTACGCCTCCAGCCCCTGGGGGGTGCTCCGTCCGGCCGGGCGCACTCCGGCCCAGGAGGCCGCGCTGTACCGCTTCCTGACCCTGGCCGGGCTCGCGGCGGTGGCCGCCGCCACCCTGCTGCCGCTCCTGGTGCTCCGCGAGGACAACGTCCGCATGCTGGGCTTCGTGGTGGCCAGCGTGGCCCAGGCCATTCTGGGGGCGCGGATCTACGCCGGCGCCTGGCGGGAACTGGCCAGCCGGCGTCCGGGCACCGACGTGCTGCTCGCCCTGGCCACCAGCCTGGCCTACCTGTACGCCGTGGCCGTGGCCTTCGGGGAAATCAAGCCCTACCGCCAGTTCGGCCCGGGCGCCTCCCTGGCGGTCTTCGGGACCGCGGCGGCCGTCCTCACCGCCGTGACTCTCGGGCGGCTGATCGAAACGCTGCTGATGCAGCGGACCGGTTCAGCGATCCGCGCGCTCATCGACCTGGCCCCGCCTACCGCCCGGGTCCTGCGCGGAGGCGACGAGCGCGCCGTGCTGGCCTGCGACCTGGCCCCCGGGGACGTAGCGGTCGTGGCCCCGGGCGAGCGCTTTCCGGCCGACGGCGTCGTGAACGAGGGCCATAGCGCCGCCGACGAGTCGGTGCTCACCGGCGAGGCCCTGCCGGTCCCCAAGTGCCAGGGCGACCGGGTCCTGGGCGGCACCCTCAACGGCAACGGCCGGCTGGTCTTCCGGGTGGAGCAGGCCTGCTCGGACACGGCCCTGGCCCGGGTGGTCCGGCACCTGTCGGAAGCCGGCCGGTCCCAGCCCCCCGGCGCCCGCATCGGCGCGCGGCTGGCCACGGTCTTCGTCCTCGGCGCGGTGCTGATGGCCGCCGCGTCCTTCGTGTCCGGTTACTACCACTCGATGGAGTCCGGCGGCGCCTCGGCCGGTTCGTCCGAGTTCCTGGGCCAGGCCGTGCAGGAGTCGCTCTTCCGGTCCGTGGCCATCCTGCTGGCGGCCTGCCCCTGGGCGCTGCTGGCGGCCGTGCCCGGCGCCTACGCCGCCGCCCTGGCCAGGGCGGCCCGCGAGGGGGTCGTCTTCCGCTCCGGCGCCAAGCTCGAGGCCTGCTCCCGGCTGCGCAACGCGGTCTTCCTGCGCTCGGGGATCCTGACGCTCGACCGCCCGGACCTGGCCAGGCTGGTCAAGGCCGACGGCGCCGCCGGGATGCCCGAAGAGGAGATCCTGGGCCTGGCCTCGGGGCTGGCGGCCGCCGCCGGCTATCCGCTCGGGCGGGCCCTGCGGGAGGCGGCCGCGGCCCGCGGGATCTCCGGCCGCGAGGTGGCCGAGGCCTTCTACTTCCCGGGCATGGGCGCGCGCGGCCGTCTGGTCGGCGGTGGCGAGCTGCTCATAGGCCGGCGGGCCTTCCTGGCCCAGGAGGGGGTCGAGCTCGGCGGGCTCTCGGCCCGGGCGGCTGAGCTGGAGTGCGCCGGCATGACCGTGCGCTTCCTGGCCGCCGACGGCCGGGCCCTGGCTCTGCTGGCCTTCGTCGATCCGGTTCGCCCGGGCGCCGCCCGGGTCATGGCCAGCCTGGCCGAGATGGGCGTGGCCGGCCACGTGCTCTCCAGTGAGTCGCCCGCCACCGTGGCGGTGCTGGCCTCCCAGACCGGCATCCCCGCCGGCAACGTCTGCGCCGAGGTCCGCCCCGCCGAGCTGGCCGCGCGGCTGCGCGCCATCCGCGACCGGTCCGGGGCGGTCATGGCCGTGGGCCGGGGCGACAAGGACGTGGACATCCTCAACGCCGCCGACGTCGGGCTGGCCATCGGCCGGGGCGCCGACCCGGCGGCCCATCCCACGCTGGTCACCCTGATCGGCGGGGACCTGCACGGCGTGCGCCGGGTGCTCTGCCTGGCCCGCGACATGGCCGGCTGCGCCCGGGCCAACCTGCTGCTGGCGGTGCTCTGCGTGGTCGTCGGGCTGCCCCTGGCCGCGATGCTGGCGCCGCGCTGGGTGAGCCCGATCCAGGTGGCCCTGGTCTCCGCGCTGGCCGCCCTGATGGTGGCCGTCAACTGCTACCGACTGGCCAGGCGCTCGTCCAAGCCGGGCTGAGGGCCGGTCCCGCCGCTCAGCCCCCGCCGCCCGCCGCGTCGGACAGCATCCCCGCCCCCATCCCCAGGAACGAGGCCGCGAAGGCCACGAGCACCAGCGCGCAGCCGGCGATCAGCAGCCGGTAGCTGCGGTCGGTCAGCAGCCGCCGTCCGCGCGAGACCGCCCAGGTCACCAGCCAGTACCAGCCCAGGTCGGCCAGGATGTGTCCGGCGAAGAAGACCCAGACGCCCGCCCAGCCCCATATCGACGCCGAGGCCATGTAGCCCATCCCCACGGTCACCCACCAGATCCACCAGTAGGGGTTGGACATGCTCACCAGCGCCCCGGCCAGCACCGTCCGGCCGAGGGCCCCGCGCCCCCCGGGGGCCCCGGGGCCCGGCGACGCCGAGAGCTCCGCGACGCTCGCCCGGCGGGCGCCGACGAGCATGGCGACGGCCATGACCAGCAGCATGGTCCCGCCGGCCAGGGCCAGGACCGCCTTGGGGCCCGGGCGCGCCAGGCGCTCGCCGAGCCCGGCGTAGATCAGGGCCACCACCGCGGCTTCGAGGATGCCGTGGCCGAGCGTCAGGACCGCCCCGGCCCGGGCGCCCTGGCGGGCCCCCTCGCGGATCGCCGCCACCAGCAGCGGCCCCGGCGAGAGCGCCCCGGACAGGGCGGCCACGAAGGAGCCGGCCGCGAGGCACAGGAGCCCCGCCGGTCCTTCGACCCGGAACCAGCCTTCGATCCAGTGGGCGGCGTCGGGCAAGTCGGGCCCTCAGGCCAGGGCCTTGATGGCCGCGTCGTTGTCGCGGCACTTGATGATGATGGCCGAGTCCTCCTGGTCGTCGTGGCTGGAGGCGTACATGTATTCGATGTCCACCTCGGCCACGCCCAGGCGCTTGGTGACCTGGGCGGCCACGCCCACGCGGCTCTTGGTCACCACCACCAGGACCTCCTCCACGGAGACGTCGTAGCGGCTGCGGTCCAGCGTCCGGGCGGCCTTGTCGGAGTCCGAGCACTGGAGCATGAAGACGCCCTTGGAGCCTATGGAGTTGGCGGTGAAGCTGTGCACGTCCACCCCGGCCGCGGCCAGGCGCTGGAAGATCTCCTCGCACATGCCGATGGCGTTGGGGGTGACCGCCACCACCTGCTGCGCCCGCTTGACGTGGAATTTCATGGCCGGCCCTCCGGGGAACGGCCCGGCCGGAAGCCGGGCTGAACGGATTGTGATTCGCGGCCGGGGCTTGTCAAGTGCGGCGGCAGCCCGGACGGCGGCCCGAGCCAACCGACGCCGGTGTGCGCTCTTTCCCGGGCGGCTGAAGTAGTCTTGACAGTTTGTCTCCGACCTGCAAGACTCTGGGCATGCCCGATCACCGGCCCCGCAGATCGGCCCGGCCCGGTGTTGCTGGCGCCAGCGGAGATCCGGTCCATGTTCGAAATGAACGCTCTGGTCATATCTGGGCAACTGCAGTTCGGTGACTACTGGCGCGTCAACCTCTGGTATCTCTTGCGGAAGTTGTGGTTTCTTGTGGTGTTGTTCGTCCTGGCTGGAGTTGGCTATCCGGCGCTGCTGCTGTGCGCCCGACTGTTCGATGTGGGCCAATTGCGCGATGTGCGCCCGTCGGTTGGCGCCTTCCTGTTCGTCCCCGGCGTCATGTCAATCTTCATCCTGCTGACCTACCACAGTGCCCGCAGACGATGGGCCAGTAACAAACTGGCGCAGCAGCCCGTTCAGTACCGCTTCTCGGCTGACGGGGTTGAGACCTCGGGGGCATTGTCGGACGGTCGCATGTCCTGGGATGCGGTTCGGGCGGCCCACGAGCTGCAGTCGAGCTTCGTGTTATTCACTGCCGATAACCAGGTCAACATCATCCCGAAGCGCTTCTTCCAGGAGCGCGCCCAGATCGATGGTCTCCGGGAGATGCTGAGGCAGATGCTGGGCCAGCGCGCCAAGGTGCGAGCGTGTATCGGGTCGGGAGAATAGGAGCGCCAGCGCCCGGTCTCTATCGCAGTCCGCAATGACCTGGCAGCCCGCCGTCAGGCGCTCTTCCTCACGGCCCTGAGCGCCAGCTCCGCCAGGAGCAGCAGCAGGCCGGCCAGCGCCAGCCAAGGCGCGGCGGCCGCGACGCCCCGGCCGGCCGCGCGCGGGAAGTCCGTCAGGCCGAGCTCGCCCGGGGCGGCGACCACCCGGCCGCCGGCCAGTTCGGCCAGAGCGTCCACGGACGCGCGGTCCACGCCGATCCTGGCCAGTTCCTCCGGGCAGGGGATCGGGAAGGCCCCGCGGGAGAGCTCCGCGCCGGTCTTCGCGTCGCGGACGGCCGCGACGATCTCCTTCACCTCGGCCGGCGGCGCGATCCGGGCAGCGTAGCGCGAGGGCGACTCCTGGAGCAGATCGACCTTCGGCGTCCACTTGCCGGCCAGGTCGGAGAGCTCGGCGAACGGCGCGAGGTTCCCGATCGGCTGGCCCTTCTCGTCTTTGGCGATCAGCTCAATCTGGGCGCCTTGCGCCCCGTACTTCAGCGCCAGCCGGCAGCCCCTGGCCCCCGAACGCCCCGCCGCCCAGTTGACGAGCGCCTTGAGGTGGTCGGCGGTCAGCGCCCCGCCCCACTTCCCGCCGAAGTCGGAGGCCAGGCACGCCGCGCGCCCGCGGCCGCGGTCCCAGACCACCAGCCACGGCTCGCGCCCGAGCCCGGCGGCGGCCGGAGCCTCGAACACCGTCCGTGCCAGCTTCTTGGCGGAGACGCGGTTGCGTCCCCGTATCTCCGGCAGGGCCCCGAACGCTCCGCCCAGCGGGTCGGCCGTCGGCTGCGGGAAGAACTTAGCGCTGGCCTCGAGCTGTCCCCCCCTGCTGATGTCCCTCCGGAAGACGGAGACCAGCGTGGAGAGGTCCTTGGGCTGGTAGGCGCGCCCCTTGCCCCACCCCTCGGCGACCTTCCGGAGCAGCTCGCGGTCCTGGTCGTCGCCGCCGGTGCCTACGGTCGAGACCGAGGCATCGGCATCGGCCAGCGACTGGGCGGTTGCCGCCAGGCGCCTCTCCTCCGCGGAGCGATCCACGCCCTGCCCCTCGGGCAGGCCGTCGGAGAGGAGGATGATGTGCCGGACGAGCTTGGTGTCGCCGGACGGAGGCGGCAGCAGCCTGGCGCCCTCGGCCAGCGCGTCGGCCAGATGCGTCTCGGTTCCCGGCTCGAGGTTCCCGATGGCGTTGGCCAGCTTCCTCCTGGCCTCGGCGTCGGCCGGCTCGGCCGGTCCGGCGACGACCTCGGCCTTCGCGGAGAAGGCCACCACCGCCAGCCGGTCGCCGGCCCGGAAGGAGTCGAGCAGCTCCTGCGCGGCGCGCTTGACCAGCGAAAGCTTGGTCTCCTTCGCCCCCGGCTCGGTCCGCCCCATGCTCCCGGAGCGGTCCAGTACCAGGACCACGAAGAGCTTCTGGTCCGGCGGACGCATGGAGACGGGCAGCTCCTTCTCGAGCGCGCCGGAGTCCTCCCAGCCGCCGGCGGCGCAGCCCTCCGGACCGCCGAGGACCGCGAGGCCGCCGCCGGAGCGGACGAATCCGGCCAGCTGCGTGGCCAGGCGGTCGTCCACATGATGGTAGTACGCATCGGCAGTAGCGACGAGTGGCGCGGTGCGCGGCAGGCCGTTGACCACGACCACGTCGTGCCCGGCCGGGTCGAAGGGCTCGGCCTGGAGCAGGGTGCGCACGTCGAGATCCCGGAGGGCCTCGGCCGGGGCGACGGGCGGGCCAAGCACCGCGACGCGCAGCCTGCCGAGGACCCGCACCAGCGCCCGGGCGGCGTTGTTGCCCGCGAAGCCGTCACCGGGGGCGGAGAGCTCCGCGCGGAACTCGAGGAGCCCGGACTCGGGCGCGGTCTCCTCGAAGGCGCAGGAGCGCACCGCGCGGCCCTCGGACGGCAGCTGGACGGTCCGGGTCCGGGGCCCGGGGCCCGCGGCTTGGGAGGACGAGGTCAGGGTCACCGTCACCGGACCCGAGGCCGAGCCGGCCACCCGCGCGGTCACCGCGAACTTCTCGCCGGGCCGGATCTCGGCCGGCGCGTCGAGCTCGACGAGCGCCGCGTCGGGGCCCTTGGGGCCTATGGGGAGAAAGACGAAGGCCGGTTGCGAGTTGCGTTCTTCCGAGCCTTGTTCCTTGTGCCTTGAACCTTGCGCCTCCCGGAACTGCCCGTCGGTCACCACCACCGCCGGCTCGCCGTCGCGCAGGCGCTCGGCGGCCAGCTCCATGGCCGCACGGACGTCGCTGCCGGACCCGTCCGGCTCGAGCGCGCGCAGGCCCGCCTCGGTCTCGACCCGGGCGTCGCCGGCGAAGGAGGCGTACTCGACGTCGAAGCGCCCGGAGAGCGCCCGCTCGCAGAGGAGCGCCGCGTCGGCGGCCGCCTCGCGCGAGCCGGCCATGCTGGCCGAGCGGTCGAGGATCACCAGGGCCCTGGGCCGGCCTCCGAAGCGCACCAGCAATCCCGCCGCGGCCAGACCCAGGGCCAGCGCCGCGGCCGCGCGCAGGGCCAGCGCCAGCCGCGCCCGACCGCCGCCGGCGCGCGCCGCGCGGAGCCCGAGCGCGAGAACCGCTGCGGCGGGCGCCAGGGCCAGGAGGAAGAGCGGGGAGTCGAGCCTCACGGGTCGCCGTCCTCCTCAGTGCCGGGCGGCGGCCATGGCCAGGACCATGGCGCCGCCGCAGCCGGCCAGCAGGCCCAGGAGCTGGATGGCCAGGAAGGCCGCGGCCGCCGCCGGGCCGGGCGGCCGGACCAGCAGCCGGTCCCAGAGCAGGTCGACGCGCCAGGCCACGGCGCGCGCGTCGGGCAGGCGGGGGTTCTCGCGGCGCACCTCGGCGATCAGCCGGTCGGCGGCCTCGGGCGGGATCTCCCCGGAGCCGGCCGCCGCCAGCTCGCCGAGCTCCGGGCGCAGCCGGGCCAGCATCCGCCCGAACTGGAGCGCGCCGGGCGCGCCGGCCAGCACCACCAGGCCGAAGAGGGGCGGCACCCACCAGCCCTTGAGCCCGGCGCGCCACATGGCCAGCCCGGCGCCGAGGAAGAGCAGCCCGCTCCCCGCGCGGAAGGCCGCGTCGAGGAACCGGTTCCGGGAGAAGAGCACGTCCTGGACCAGCCGGCCGCCGTCGAGCGGCAGCAGGGGCAGGAGGTTCGAGGCGTTGATCAGCAGGAAGGCCCAGGACAGCCGGTACAGCACCGGCTCCGGCGCGGGCAGGAGCAGGGAGAGCGCCGCGCCGGCCAGGCCGAGCAGCAGCCCGGGCACCGGGCCGAGCAGCGCCACCGTCGCCCGCTTCCAGCCGGCGACCCCGCCGCTCCGGCCGGACACGGCCCCGCCCACGAAGGGGATGAAGAACATGCGCACGTCGCTGTAGCCGAACAGGCGCATCCCCGCGTAGTGCCCGGCCTCGTGGACGATCACGGCCGCGGCCACGGCGATCAGCCACTCCAACGGGTTGCCCAAGTACCTGGCCGCGGCCATGAAGAGCGCGAAGGAGATCACCAGCGTCAGGACCTTGCGCATCCGGCCGGAGGTCTCGGCGCGCAGCAGGCCGACCTCGGCCAGCACCTCGGCGCGCTCGGCCGCCCTGGCGGCCTCGAGTATGGCCGCGGCCGACAGGCGGAAGCCGGGCCCCGCGCCGTCGGCGGCGGGGGACGCCGGATCCGGCCCGGCCGGAGGGGGAGCCGGAGATTCCAGTGCAGGCATCGCCGGGGATTCTCTTCGCGGCCGCGCCAGCGTCAAGGACGGTGGCGCAAGAGTCTGCACCTCCGCGGGTTGCGCGCAGCCAGGCGGCATGTCCGCACGCATATTGGGCTCCAGCCGCACCTTTCGCTGGTCGATATATATCTGATAGCCTCCGGGACCCGGCCGCGTCTGCGGACCGGGTGCCTGGAAAGTGCGGCTGGAGCCCCGTGGGCTCCGGCCGGCCATGGGCGCGGTCTGACTGGTCAGGGGCCTCAGGCATGAAGAAGAAAAAGAAGGACGTCAGGGAAGGCGTCGCGAAGGAATCCGGCGCCAAGAGAACGACCGCGACCATGCTGTGGGGCGCCGCGGCCATGGCCCTGGGCTTCTTCGCCTTCGCCAGCGTCGTCGGCTATCACCCCGACGACCCCAACCTGTTCATGAGCAACCGGGTGGCCGGGCACGGCACCCAGAACCCCTGCGGCTGGCTGGGCGCCAACGTCGCCTACCACCTGGTGAGCCTGTACGGCCTGACCGGCTGGATCCTGCCCCTCCTGCCCGTGGCCTGGGGCGTGCACGTCCTGGCCCGCCGGCGCTTCGCGCAGCAGTGGCGGGTTCTGTCCGGCGCGGCCCTGTTCATCCTGGGCCTCTGCTCGCTCTTCGGCGTGATGTCCTACGGCGGCGGCTGGCTGCACGACGCGGTCGCCGGCCTGGCCGTGCCGGCCGGGTCCGGGCGGGCCGGAGGGCTGCTCGGCGCCCTCTCGGCGGAGTACATGGTGGCCTTCGCCGGCGCGCTGGGCAGCTACTTCCTGATCGGCGGAATACTCTTCCTCTCGCTCGTGCTCATCTCCGAGCGGCTGGTGGACTGGATGCTCTCGGCCATCGGCCGGTGGGCCCTGGCCCTGATGCGGCGGGCTCTGGGCAGCCGCGCGGCCGGCGGGCTGTCCGGGGACGGCGGTTCCGAGGACATGGCTCCGGCCATCGCCGGCGCCGGCGCCTCCGGCTCATCCGGATCGGCGCGCTTCGTGCCCGAGCCCGAGGCGGCCGTCGCCCCGGCGCGGCGCGACCGCGAGAAGGTCCCCAGCGTCCGGGCCACCTTCGGCCAGCCCGAGGCCGAGCTGCGCAAGGGCCGGGCCGCCGCCCCGGCCGACGCGCCGGCGTCCGCCCCCGCCCCGCTCATCAAGATCGCCCGCGTCACCGAGCCCGCCGCGGCGCCATCGCCGGCGGCCGAGGCCGAGCGCGAGAAGCGCGAGATCGCCGCCCTCCTGGCCCGGGCCAACACCCCGGCCGAGGGGACGGTCCGGCCCGACAAGATCGAGCGCAAGAAGCCCGAGCCGGCGGCGGCCGCCGCCGCGGCCATCGCCGCGTCCAAGGTCGAGGCCGCTCCGCCCAAGCCGGACAAAGAGGAGAGGAAGTCCGCCGCGGCAGCCGCCGCCGTCGCCGCCTCGGGCCCCGCCAGGGAGTCCGCCCGTCCCGCGGCCGCCCGCGGCGCGGAGGCCGCATCCGGAGCCGAGGCGGAGGGGGCCAAGGCCGCGGCCGAAGCGCCCGAGCCGATCGTCCGCCAGATGGCCGACGCCGTCAACACTCCGGCCCGGGTCATGAAGGACCCGCCGGCTCCCAAGCCGTCCGCCCGGCCCCAGCCTCCGGCCGCCGCCAAGGTCTCGCAGCGCGCCCCGGCCAAGCCGGCGCTGGCTGAGATCGACTACAAGCTCCCGGAGGTCGACCTGCTCGACAGGGTCGAGAGCCAGGCCCAGGTCACCAACGAGGTCCTGGCCCGTCGCGGCCAGGTGGTCACCGACACGCTCAAGGAGTTCAAGATCCAGACCCGCCTGGTGTCCATCGACCGCGGGCCGGCGGTGACCATCTACGAGCTGGAGCTGGCCCCCGGCATCCGCGTCCAGCGCGTCATGGAGCTGGCCGACAACCTGGCCATGGCCATGAAGGCCCCCAACGTCCGGATCATCGCTCCCATCCCCGGCAAGGACTCCATCGGCATCGAGGTGCCCAACACCGAGCGCGAGGTGGTGCGCCTCCGGCCGCTGCTGGAGAGCAAGGAGTTCCGCGCCCGGGCCAAGGACATGGCCGTGCCGGTGGTCATGGGCCGCGACGCCGCCGGGGCCATCCTCATGGAGGACCTGGCCCGCATGCCGCACCTGCTGGTGGCCGGCGCCACGGGCTCGGGCAAGTCGGTCTGCCTGAACTCGTTCATCAGCACCATCCTGATGACCAAGAGCCCCGCGGACGTGCGCATGCTCATGGTCGACCCCAAGATGGTGGAGATGGCCTGCTACCGCGGCATCCCCCACCTGGTCGCCCCGGTGGTGACCGACATGAAGCGCGCCGTGGGGGTCTTCGAGTGGGCGCTGCGCAAGATGGACGAGCGCTACGCCATGCTCAGCGAGGTCGGGGTCCGCGACATCGCCCGCTTCAACCGCATGCCGGTCGACGAGCGCGCGGCCAAGGCCGAGGCCGCCGGCGACGAGGAGCCGGAGCGCTTCCGCGAGCAGATGCCGTACCTGGTGCTGATCATCGATGAGCTGGCCGACCTGATGATGCTGGCCGGCAAGGAGATCGAGATGGCCATCACGCGCCTGGCGCAGAAGTCGCGCGGCGTGGGCATCCACATCATCCTGGCCACCCAGCGCCCGTCGGTCGACGTGGTCACCGGCCTGATCAAGGCCAACATGCCCGCGCGCGTCGCCTTCCAGGTGTCGAGCAAGGTCGACAGCCGCACGATCATCGACCAGAACGGCGCGGAGAAGCTCATGGGCATGGGCGACATGCTCTACCTGCCGCCCACCTCGGCGGCGCTGGTCCGGGCCAAGGGCACCTACGTCTCCGACGACGAGGTCAACCGCATCGTGGAGTGGTCCAAGCGCCAGGCCGAGCCGGAGTTCGCCCCGGACCTGGAGTCGACCCTCTCCGGCGAGGGCGGCGGCTCGGGCGAGGGCAACACCGCCGACTTCCGCGACGACCTCTACGACGAGGCCGTCCGGGTGGTGCTGGAGACCCAGCGCGGGTCGGTGTCGCTCCTCCAGCGGCGGCTGGGCACGGGCTACACCCGCGCCGCCAAGCTGATCGACATGATGGCCGAGCGCGGCATCCTGGGCCCCTACCGCGGGTCGAAGCCCCGCGACATCCTGGTCACCCTCGAGCAGTGGGAGGCGGGCCTGGGCAACGCGCCCGGCGCCGCTCCGGCCAGGGGCGGGATGGCCGGTCAGCGCGCCGACGAGCGCGGGCCGCGCGGGGCGGCCTCCGACGACGCCGGCGAGGAACCGCCGGAGCCCGAGGCGGCCGATGTCGACGCCGGTGCGGAGGAGGAGGAGGGCGCCGAACTGGCCACCTCGGAGAGCCAGCGGCTGGCCTGAAGCGGCGGAACTCAGCGCGGAACCGTCCCGGGGCGCGCCGACGAGGCGCGCCCCGGGCTTTTCCGGGAGGCATGCGGGCCAGCCGCCTCATCAGGGGGGCGTCAGGCCGTCGGTTTCAGGGGAGGCGTGCGAAGCCGGGGTCAGAGGCTGCTCTTGTCGTCCCCGCGGCTGCGGCCGTCGCCCAGGTAGAAGTAGGCGCGCGGGTACTTGAGCGGGTCGGAGTAGGCCGCCGGGGGCGGCGGCGGGGCGTAGTCGGTGTACGAGGCCGGAGGATCCTCGAAATTGGTGTCGTCGACCCGGTCCCGGCCGCGCGACCAGAACACCGGGCGCAGCCCGCGGGGGTCGACCCGGAAGACGATGTCCGAGCCCCAGGGGTCCTGCAGGCGCGGCCGGCCGTTGACCACCTTGATCGCCCGCGGCGAGACTCCCTCCAGGCAGTCCCGCGTGCGGTTGATGCTCGCCCCCGGCAGTCCGCGCAGCTCGGCGTAGACGTCGGCCGGATCGATGACCGTCCCGGGCCCGACGGCCGACGGCTGGGTCCAGGGCAGGCAGCGGAAGTCGTTCTGGAAGATCTCGACGCCGGTCTTCAGGCTGCCCAGGAGCGCGATGACCTGAAGGTTCTCGCTCTTGCGCTTCACGGCCGTGGCCACGCCGAAGACCAGCCCCATCAGCAGGCAGATGATCGACATGACCACCAGGAGCTCGATGAGCGTGAAGGCGCGCCGGCGGCGGGCTGCGGCGGGATACATGGCCATGGAACCCCTCCATCGAGCAGACTAGCCCGCCGGCGGGAGGCTGTCAAGGCGCCGTGGCCGGCTCAGAGGATGAACCTGGTGACGTCCGCGTCCTCGACGATGCCGGCCAGGCGCTCGTCGACCATCCTGCGGTCGACGACCACCTTTTCCCCAGAGCGCTCCGAGGCGTCGAAGGACAGGTCCTCGAGGAGCTTCTCCATGACCGTGGCCAGCCGGCGGGCGCCGGTGTTCTGGGCGCGGGCGTTGGCCTCCGCGGCGATCTCGGCGATGCGCCGGATCGCCTCCGGCTTGAAGGTCAGCGCCACGCCCTCGGTGGCCATGAGGGCGGCGGCCTGCTTGGTGAGCGCGCCGGCCGGCTCGGTCAGGATGCGCTCGAAGTCGGCGACGCCCAGGGGCTTGAGCTCCACGCGGATGGGCAGCCGGCCCTGCAGCTCGGGCATCAGGTCGGAGGGCTTGGCCTGGCTGAAGGCCCCGGCGGCGATGAACAGGATGTGGTCGGTCCGGACCATGCCCCAGCGGGTGGAGACGCTGGCGCCCTCGATGAAGGGCAGCAGGTCGCGCTGCACCCCCTCGCGGCTGACGTCCGGCCCGGAGCCGCCGGAGCTCCGGCCGACGACCTTGTCGATCTCGTCGATGAAGACGATGCCCAGGTTCTGGGCCTTGTCCAGCGCCAGCCGGACGGCCGCCTCGCGGTCGACCAGGTCGGCGGCGCACTCCTCGGCCAGCAGCCGGCGGGCCTCGGCCACGCTCAGCTTCCGGCGCGCGCTGCGCCGGGGCATCATGCTCTCCATGGCGTCCTGCAGTTCGCCGGCGGCCTCGGCGTCGCCCATCCCGGAGAAGAGCCCGGCCAGGTTCGGGGCCGCGGAGCGGACCTCCACCTCGACCTCGCGGCTGTCGAGCTCGCCGGCGCGGAGCTTCTTCCTGAGGCGCTCCCGGGTGGCCGCGCCGGCGGCCGGGGCGGCGGAGGGCGCGGCGGCCGACGACGGGCTCCGGGGCGCCGGCAGCAGCGCGTCCAGGAGGCGGTCCTCGGCGGCCGCGGCGGCCTGTTCGCGCACGGCCTCCCGGGCGGCGCGCTCCTCCTCGGAGACCGCGGCCTTGACCAGGTCGCGGATCATGCTCTCCACGTCGCGGCCGACGTAGCCCACCTCGGTGTACTTGGTGGCCTCCACCTTGATGAAGGGCGCGCCCACCAGCCCGGCCAGGCGGCGGGCCACCTCGGTCTTGCCCACGCCGGTCGGCCCGACCATCAGGATGTTCTTGGGCGCGACCTCGTCGCGGAGCTCCGCGGGCAGGCGCTGCCGGCGCCAGCGGTTGCGGAGCGCCACGGCCACGGCGCGCTTGGCGGCCGCCTGGCCGACGATGTGGCGGTCGAGCGCCGCGACGATCTGCCGCGGGGTCAGGTCGCGCAGGCCGGAAGGGTCGGCGGAGGCGGCCACGGTCAGGCCCCCGTCCGGACCGTCTCGACGGCGATCTCGCGGTTGGTGTAGATGCAGATGTCCGCGGCGATGCCCAGGGCCTGTCTGGCAACCTCGGACGCAGAGAGCTTCGGTGCGGCCGACAGGAGCGCCCGGGCCGCGGCCCGCGCGTAGCCGCCGCCGGACCCGGCCGAGAGGGTGTCGTCGTCGGGCTCCAGCACGTCGCCGGAGCCGCCGATCATGAGCATGCCCTCGGCCCCGGCGACCACCAGCACGGCCTCCAGCCGGCGCAGGCTGCGGTCGGTGCGCCAGTCCTTGGCCAGTTCCACCGCCGCGCGGCGGACCGAGCCGGCGTGCTCCTCCAGGCGCTTCTCGAAGCGCTCGATCAGCGCCAGGCCGTCGGCCGCCGCCCCGGCGAAGCCGACCAGCACCCGGCCGCCGCCCAGCCGCCGTAGCTTGGCGGCCCGGGCCTTGATCACCTGGTCGCCGAGGGTCACCTGGCCGTCGGCCGCCAGGGCGATCTCGCCGCCGCGGCGCACGGCCAGGATGGTGGTGGAGCGGTGGGGCTGCTTCATGGCTCGATTCCTTCCGCTGGGGACCTCGGTTAGTCTACGGGGCTGCCGGGGCGTTCCTGTTGGCCTTGCCCTTGGCTGGCTTGCCCTCCTTGCCCGCCTTGCCGGGCTTGGCGCCCTGGGCCGGGCCGGGCGGGGGCTGGGACTTGACCGCCGGGAGCTTCTCGCCCTCGGGCAGCGGCCGGGTGAGGGTCCGCCCGTCGACCGGCGGGTCGGCCTTGGCGGGGTCCAGGCCGAGCAGCGCGAGGATCGTCGGGGTGATGTCCGTGCGGGTTCCGGCGCGCAGCACCGAGCGATCGTTGGCCGCCAGGAAGACGAACGGCGCCGAGCGGTGGCTCTGCCGGCCCTCGTCGAAGCCGTGGTCGGCGGTGACGCAGACCAGCGTGTGGTCGAGGATCCTGAGTTCCCGGAGGCGGTCGACGATCCGGCCGGTCCACTTGTCGGACGAGATCAGCGCCTCGGTGTACTGGTCGGAGTTCTCCCCGAACCTGTGGCCCTGGTGGTCGACCTCGGCGAAGTGAACGAAGATGCAGAAGGGCCTGTCCTTCTGCTGCTTGATGAGCTCGAGGGCGCGTTCGCCCACCCGCTCGTTGCTGCCCAGCCCGTTGACCCAGACGTCCAGGCCGGCGCGCGGCCCGGCCTCCCGGGCGGTGAAGAAGGGCTTGGCCGGCCACTCCCGGTACTGGACGCCGTTCTCGACGACCAGCTTCGAGCCGGGCTCGATTACCCGCGCCTTCTTGCCGTCCTTCCGGCCCTCGGCGTCGGCCTGGACCCGCTCGGCCTCGGGGCCCGCGCCGTCCGGGTCCTCGACGTCGCCGACCACGGTGGCCTCGCGGCGGGGGGCGTCGGCGTCGACGTGGACGCGCTTGCCGACCACGGCGGCGGTGAAGACGCCGTCGCCGCCGTAGTGCCGCTTGAGGCGCTCAAAGAGGGTCAGGCCCGCCGGGATCGGCCCGAAGCGGGCGTTGCCGTGCACGCCGGTGGTCTCGGCCCGGCAGCCGGTGAGGATCTCGCTCCAGCCGGCCTTGGTGTCGGTCGTGCCGTGGATGTCGATGTCCACCATGGTGCCCTCGGCGCGCAGCCGCTGCAGCTCCGGCAGCTTGGCCTTCTCCAGCAGGGCCTTGACGTGCTCGCGCTGGGCGCCGTCCCAGCCGATCACCACCACGTTGCGGGTCATGACCGGCGGGGTGAGGCGGCCCTGTTGGCCGGGGCCCGCGGGCTGGGCCGGGGCCGGGTCGGCGGCGGGCGGCCGGACCGGGACCCCCGCCGGGGTCTGCTCGCCGGTCGGCGGCGTGACAGCCGGGGGCGCCGGGCTGCGCGGGGCGGCAGGCGTCGTCAGCGTGCCGGGGCTGGTCGCCGCGCCGGAGCCGCCCGTGCTGCAGCCGCCGCAGAGCAGCGCCGCCGAGCCCAGCAGCGCCGCCAGGAAAGCGAAGGAGCGGAAGCTTGCGGTCATTGCAGAACCCTCCGACCACAGATTCTCGCGCCGGGAGCGCTCAGGTCAAGGGGTGCCGCGGCTTCGCGGCGGCGGGGGCCAGCTCGGCCAGCACCGGCAGGTGGTCGCTTAGCCTCTCGGGCAGCACCTCGTAGCGGCGGAAGTCGAGGTCCGCCGAGGCCAGGATCCAGTCCAGGCGCCAGCGCGGCTGCCGCGACGGGAAGGTGAGCAGGCTCTCCGCCGCCGGGCGGAAGGGTCGCACGCCCAGCCGACCCGCCAGGAGCTGCAGAGTGTCCTCCCGGCCGGCCCACTGGCAGTTGAAGTCCCCGAGCAGGAGCATCGGCCCGGCGTGGCCGGCGAGCAGCGTGGCCATATGCAGCACCTGGCTCTGGCGGACCCGCTTGCGGGCGAAATCCAGGTGGACGGAGGCCACCCGCAGCGGATGCCCGGTCCGCCCCGGGACCTTCACGGTGGCGGCCACGAAGCCCTTGGTCGGGGTGGGCAGCGAGCGCGCGAAGCGGTGCGAGGCCGTGTCGCCCAGCGGGAAGCGCGACAGGATGGCGCTGCCGTAGCAGATGCGCCGCCGGCCCCGCCACAGGCAGACGTGCTCCCCGTGGAAGACGTGGTCGTAGCCGGCCACCTTGGCCAGGTGCTCGACGTGGTCGAAGCGCCCGCTCCACAGCGAGGGGGCGTCGGCCTCCTGAAGCGCCACCACGTCGGGGGCCTCGCGCATTATGCTCCAGGCCATGCGCTCCAGGTTGGCCTCGGCCCGCTCCCGGCGCACGATGAGCCGGTGCGGCCCGCCGCGGCGGGCGTGGGCCATGTTCAGGGTCATGCAGCGCAGGGTGGGCATCGATCTTGAAAACCAGCGGGTCATTCCGGAAGTTCCATCATTCCCGGAAGGCGGCCATTTCGGCCTGCAGCCGCCGGTAGAGCCCCCCGGCCCACGCCGGCGCCCCCGGCGGAGGCTCGGTCGACGCGCCGGGCCGGCGCAAGTCCCACGGGGCGATCAGCACCTGCACCCGTTCCTTGCCGACGGTCTCCACCAGCCGGTAGAGCTCCTCGATGGCCGGGTTGCCGACGGCCAGGCAGCCGATGGAGACCGCCTCGCCGTGGATGAAGATCTCGCCGCCCAGGCTTTCGCGGCCGTCGAGCCGGCCCATCTCCCGGTCGAACCCGTTGGGGTAGTCGATCTGCATGGAGAGGTGGAACCGGCTCCTGGGGTTGAGGAAGGTCACCCGGTACAGGCCCTCGGGCACCTGCCGGTCGCCCTCGCGCAGCTTGGGCCCGGCCCGGCCGCTGGCGGCCAGGACCGGGTAGGCCTTGACCAGGCGCCACCGGCCTCCGGCGCCGGGCGCCCAGAGCTCCAGGCGCTTCTCGTCCTTGACGGCCACCAGGGCCAGCCGCTCCGGCGGGTGCGGGCAGCCCCGCGCGGCGAACAGCGCAGGCAGGCCGCCTTCCGGGGCGGAGGGCGCGGATGCGGGTCTGTCGGGACTGGGCATGAGTGCCTTCCGGACTCGGGGGAGCAGCGACCAGGCCGCGGCAGCGGCCAGCAGCCCGAAGGCCAGGACGGCCGCCCCCGGGATCAGCCAGCGCCGCCGCTGCGGACCCATGCCGGCGATGGTAGCCCACCCGCCGCGGACGGTCAAGTGGCCGCGCACCTTGACGCCCCGTCGCCGGCACTTAGACTTAGCGCATCGGGCCGGTCCCCGGGACCGGCCGCGGCAGGAGCTCCCGGAGGAACCCATGCGCCACACCATTTCCGCCGTGGTCCAGAACGCGCCCGGAGTGCTGAGCCACGTGGCCGGGCTGTTCTCCAGCCGCGGCTTCAACATCGACAGCCTCACCGTGGGCGAGACCGAGGCCGACGACTTCTCGCGCATGACCATCGTGGCCCGGGGCGACGAGACCACCCTGGAGCAGATCCGCAAGCAGCTCGGCAAGCTCATCAACGTGGTCAAGATCCACGACTTCAGCAGCGTGGACCACGTCGAGCGCGAGCTGGCCCTGATCAAGGTCCACGCCCCGCCGAACAAGAAGCCCGAGATCATCCTGCTGGGCGAGGCCTTCGAGGCCAAGGTTGTGGACATCACCCGCCAGGAGCTGATGCTGGAGGTGACCGGCCCGGAGGCCAAGATCGTCGCCTGCATCGACACCCTGCGGCCCTATGGCGGCAAGGAGGTCGTCCGCACCGGACGGATCGCCATGGCCCGCGGGCCGCTGATGGAGGGCTCGCCCCGCGACGCGGGCGGCCCGGCCAAGCCCTGAAGGGTCCCCGTCCGGACGCCGGAGATTGGAGAGGAGCTGCCCATGCGCGACAAGGTCGAAGCCGAACTCAACAACATCCGCCCGGCGCTGCAGGCCGACGGGGGCGACGTGGAGCTGGTGAACGTCACCGCCGACGGGGTGGTCCAGGTGCGCCTCAAGGGCCACTGCGCGGGCTGCCCCATGGCCCAGATGACCATCAAGGGCGGCATCGAGCGCCGGCTGAAGAAGGCCGTGCCCGGGGTGAAGTCCGTCGAAGCCGTGAACTGACCGCGTCCCCGACCGCCATGGGGCGCCCAACCGCCAAGCCACCAAGACGCAAAGTGGCCGCCAAGATGGCCCCGGGTTTCTCTTCGGGGCTCCCTTGCGTCTCGGTGTCTTAGTGGCTGATCGAACGACGACAAGCTGATGTCCATCTGCGCCGACTACTGCCTGCTGTGCGAGGCCCACGCCGAGAGCATGGGCCGGCACTCGCTGATCAACGTCTTCGACGGCCTGAACTGCCCGCGGTTTCCGGCGCAGCTGCCGCGCTGCTTCCTGGTGGCGCGCCTCCGCGGCGACCCCGGCGAGTACGCCGGCCGGCTGCGCTTCATGGCCGGCAGCGAGGACAAGGACGTGGTCCCGCCGCTGCCGGAGATCCGCATCCGGATCGAGGAGGGCGTGCGGCCCGCGGCCACCGCGGTCTTCGAGCTGGCCGGCCTGCCCCTGCCCCGCGAGGGCTTCTACTCGTTCGTGCTGGAGTTCGAGGGCCACCGGGCGGCGGAGTGCGAACTGATCGCCCGGCTGGTCAAGGCTGAAGGGTGAGAACCGATCCCATGGCCAAGAAGAAGATGCTCGCGGTGATGAAGACGGCCCGGGCCTACGGCTGCGAACTCCGCGAGGTGGACGTGCCCCGCCCCGGGCCCGGCGAGGCCCTGGTCAGGACCCTGGCCTGCTCGATCTGCGGTACCGACAAGCACATCTACAAGTGGGGGGCCTGGGCCGAGAAGCGCATTCCCACCCCTCTGATCTTCGGGCACGAGTGCGCCGGCGAGGTGGTCGAGCTCGGCCCCGACGCCGGCGACGCCGCCGTCGGCGACTACGTCTCGGTGGAGTGCCACGTCTTCTGCAACCGCTGCCGGCAGTGTGCCTCCGGGCTGCGCCACATCTGCCGCGACGTGAAGATCTTCGGCGTGGACTTCAACGGCTGCTTCGCCGAGTACTTCACCGTCCCGGCGCGCTGCCTGTGGAAGAACGACCCGCGCATCGAGCCGGAGGTGGCCTGCCTCCAGGATCCATTCGGCAACGCCACCTTCACGGTCTCGAGCTGCGAGGTCTCCGGCAAGACCGTGGCGGTGGTCGGGGACGGGCCCATCGGCATCTACGCCGCGGGCATCGCGCGGGCCTTCGGCGCCCGGCGCATCTTCGGTCTGGGGCTGGTGGACTCGAAGCTGGCCATGATGAAGCAGTTCGGCGCCGACGAGGTCATCAACGTCAAGCGCCGCGATCCCGTAAGCGAGATCATGGCCGCCACCAAGGGCGAGGGCGTGGACGTGTCGCTGGAGATGACCGGCGCCGCCCCGGCCATCAACCAGGCCATCGCCATCCTCCGCCGCGGCGGGAAGATGGCCCTCTTCGGCCTGCCCGACGGGCCGGTCTCCATGGACATCGCCGAGGGCGTGATCTTCAAGGGCCTGACGCTGCTGGGCATCAACGGCCGCGAGGTCTTCAACACCTGGGAGGAGATGCTCCCGCTGTTGGCCGAGAAGCGTGTCGACCCGCGGCCGGTGACCACCCACAAGTTCAAGCTCGCCGACTTCGTGAAGGCCATGGAGACCGGGTTGGACCCCAACGTCGACAGCGGCAAGATCGTGCTGGCGCCGTAGAGTGCCCATGGAGACGCCGCGCTTCGACAAGCCCGGGCCCCGGCCGCAGCCCTCGCCCCGGGCCATCCTGACCGTCGAGCCCCGCGGGGCCATCGCCCGGCGCAACCGGACGCTGAAGCTCTACGCGGCCGTGCTGCTGGCCGTGGCGCTGGTCCTGACCGGTTACTGCGTGCTGCGGCCGGGCTTCGACCTGAGCACGCCCGAGCGGACCATGGCCTCCTTCAAGAAGGCCCTGGACGACCGCCGCTGGTCCCTGGCCGAGAAGTGCCTGACCGCCGACTGCCACGCGCACTACGCGCCGGCCATCGCCGACCGGACGCTCTTCGATTTCTACAGCCCCCACGGCTACGACACGCCCTTCGGCCGCTTCATCCCCAACTGGAAGGTGCGCCGGGTGGAGCGGACGTCGGACTCGGCCGCCAGGGTCTGGGTGGCCTCGGGCATGCCCTTCGTCCAGGAGGAGCAGGCCGGCTTCTATATGTACCTGGTGCGTTCGCCCGACGGCCTGTGGCGCATCGACGGCCCGCGCGAGAGGTTCGCCGAGTGGTACGAGCTGCTCATCCCCAAGGACGCCCAGGGCTGGGCGGCCGCCGAGGAGCGGCGCTGACAGCCTACTGCTTCCCAACCATCTCCAGGAACTTGTCCCGGGTGCCGGCCTTCTCGATCATCTCGCGGAGTTCCTTGCGGTCCAGGACGCGGTTGCCGCGCACCGTGAAGGACACGAAGGTGTCCACGGGGATGAGGTACTCGGCGGGCCGCGTTTCGTGGCACTCCTGCCACTCCCCGCCGGGCTGGCGGATCGACGGCCCGAAGGCGTACTCGGCCTTGAAGCGGGTCAGACGCACGCCCAGGGTGGCCCAGAGCTCGGTGCTCATGCCGTAGCAGATCACCGGCACGGCCACCCGGGTGTCGGCGGCCAGGTCCGGGTCGCGCGCGCAGTTGGCCAGCCAGTTCTCGGCGCCGAGCCGGGCCGCCGCCTGGTCGGCCACCTCGCCGTCGAGAAGCGCGGGCGCCAGGCCCAGGTCCTCGCAGGAGACCAGGTAGAGGCCGTGGTAGAGCGCGCGCATGGACGCGAGCTCGACGGCCAGTGAGTCGTCGCGCTCGGAGAGGTTCTTCTTCCCGACGGTGCCGCCCAGCTCCCGGAAGCGCAGGCCGTAGAGCTCCTTGAGCGCCTCCTCGCCGAGCTCGGCCTTCAGGAGGGTCTCGACGAAGGCGTAGGCCCGGGCGGTGCGCAGGTAGTAGCTCGGCGCCGGTTCCAGGCGCAGGCGGGGTTGGACGCGCGTCGGCGGCCGGGGTGGAGCGCCCTTGGTTACCGCTGGCAACTGACGCGCGTGCGTTTCCCGGCGCTTGGTCAGGATCGCCGAGAAGGCCTCCTGCATGCGCTGCTTGTAGCGCGCGGAGAGCACCAGCTTGTCGCGCTCCTCGCCCTTCTGGGGGACGAGCAGCGTCTCGAGCGCGTAGACCTGGTAGTCGTACCAGCCGGCGTTCTGCCCCGGCTTGAGATCGATTTCGCCGCTCTTGATCCGCTTCATGAACTCGCGCATCAGGCTGCCCGTGGCCGGCAGCTCGAGCCGCTCGGCCAGCTCGCTCTCCCGGCAGGTCGAGGGAGGCAGGAAGCAGACCGCGGCGCGGCGGATGCCGCGCTTCTTCGCCTCGGCGGCGATGACCTCGGCCGTCAGCTTGCCGTCGGGCAGCTCGTCGAGCGTGAGGCAGGCGAGCGGATTGGTCAGCTTCCGGAAGAGGCCGACGAATTTCCGGTAGTCGGCGAGCAGCTGCGGATCGGACTTCAGCGCGGCGCCGAGTTCCCCGGCCACCCCGGGCTTGCGCTCCTGGGCCAGGAAGCGTTCGACGCGCCAGAGGGCCTCCAGTTCCTTGGACCAGGTGTAGAAGCCGATGGGTTTGGAGGCGACCTGGCTGTCCAGGAAGTCCTTGAGGGCGGCGTCGCCGGCCGGCGAGCCGGTCTTGGTCTCCCCGGCGGCCAGAGCCTGCGCGGCGCCGAGAAGGGCCGCGGCCTCGCTCCCGGCCGGAGCCCGGGCGGCCAGGCGCTTGACCAGGTCTCTGCACCCCGCCAGCCGCTTCTCGATCCCCTTGTAGGCCGCCAGGTCCACCGCCGCGTAGAGCCCGTCGTCGAACTGCTTGGCCTTGCCGTCGATCATGTTCACCGACGGGAGCACGTCCTGCCCGCCGGCCCGGGCGGCCACGGCGTAGCTGGGGTAGAGTATCTCGAGCGTCTTGTCCTGCTTGGGCCGGAAGGGCGGGCAGTCGAGCCGGAGCACCGCGGCGCTGGAGTTGACCTCCCAGCCGTTGAGCCTGCGCGAATCGACCAGCGCCGGGTCGAAGGCCGGCCGCGCCGCGGGCACCGGGTCGTCGGTGAAGACCTCGTCGGCTGGCAGCTCGGGGTCGCGGTAGTCGGTCACCGTCCGCACTTCATACTTCAGCGCGAAGACGGCCAGGCCGGCTCCGGCCAGCACGACCAGGCCCAGGACGATGATCGCCGCGCGCTTCTTTCCGCTCATGAGTTCGCCTCCCGGCGGCATTCTACAGGCCGCGGCCGGCGGCCGTCAATTCCCATTGGAGCGTTCCCACTGCCATCGCAGAAGATATCCAACCACAGAGTACGCAGAGGACGCAGAGGACGGCGGGAGCCTAAGTTGTCCTCGGTATCTCAGCTCTTCCCGGGCATCCCGGGCACCGGGGCCTGCACGGGCGGCCCGACCGGCAGGATCACCGGCAGCTCGCCTTTGATCTCCTGTTTAGGGTCCAGCTTGACGGGCCCGCCGCCGCCGGCCGCCGCGCCGGCCTCCCGCACCGCCGCCGGCCAGATCTCCCGGACGTTCTGGCCCTCCAGGCCGTCCATGTCCACCGGCTTGCCGCGGATCTCGACCTTCCTGCCGACCAGGGCGTCGAGCGCCGGCAGCTTCTTGGCTCCGGTGTAGAGGGTGCGCCCGCCCAGCTTGTAGTAGGAATCGCGCTGGAGGGTGGTTGCCATCCCCTCCACGACCGGGATGCCCTCGAGCGTGCCGCTGAAGACCTGCTCGGCGCCGGCCTGGTTCTTGTACCAGCCCTCGTCGGCGAAGAGCTTCTGCCAGGCGTTGGCGGTCCGTTCAGGGCGCGAGCCGGGGTCGAGCGGCTCGGCTGCGCTGACCGGCACCGACTCCACGGCCTTGGGCTTGATCTCGATCTCGAAGGCGCCGGTGGTTACCTTGCCGTGCCAGAAGGAGCATGACTTGTCCTGGGCATGCTCGGCGTGCTCGTAGCTGGCGGTCACGGCGTACTTGTCAGGGGGGAGGACGTAGATGGGCTTGGCCTCTTCCCCGGCGGCTCCTCGCGGAGAGGAATGCTCGAACCGATATCCATTGCCGTAGTCAGCCTCGACCATACTCTGCCCGTTTGCCGGCACGATCAGGTCCCGAGCCACCACGGGCTTCGAGACGTATCGGAGCGTTCGCGGCACCTTGCCGCCGGCGGGGACGAGAACCAGCAGCCAGGTCCCCTGCCAAGAGGCTTCCTTCAGCGTCAGCGGTTTGGCTGTCAGATTCCTGGCGTGCAGTTCCAGTCGCATGGGTTCGCCCTCGGCGAACGTCGCGCCCCAGGGCTTGGCCGCGCCGCAGGCCTGGCAGGTGCGCTTCTTGGCCGCACAGGAAACGCAGAGCTGGAGCTTGCGGTTGGAGTTGCACTCGGCCCCGCAGTCCCCGCACTTGCTGGTCACCGACATGCGGTTGAACTCCCGGCACTTTGCGCACAGGAAAGATTCCGGCCAGTCCTTGGCGCTGACGCCGCCCAGCGGCACCAGCCCGGCCTGGAGGCCGTTGGCCGCCTCGCCCCAGGCGACCTTGCCGGCCTCGGCGGGAGCGGGCTGGGGAGACTCGGCTTTGGGAACGGCCGGCTCCGCCGCGGCGATGATGATCGCCGTTCCGCCGCCGCCCACCGCCGCCGCGCCGACCAGGAACGCCGCCGCGAGCTTCATCTTCATCCAGAACATGGCTTTCATGAAAGCCTCCGCCAATTGTACGGGCACAGCATGCTGTGCCCCTACGACGCCCACTGCCCCGGCCGCCCCCGCCGCGGCTCCGGCCGCGGCTAGCTTCGGGACCGCCAGGATGGACGGAAGGAGCGACGCGGGCACCGCCGCGGCGGCCTGGGACTCGAAGAGGTCGGCCACCGCCGCGACGCCCAGCACCGCCCCGCGCTGGGCCAGCCGTGCGCGGAGCCGCTCCAGGCCCTCGGCCGCGCGGCGCCCGAGAGTGCCCTGCGGGCAGCCCGCGGCCGCGGCCGCCTCCTCCTGGCTGAGCCCCTCGGCGTAGCGCAGGAGCACTGCCTGGCGCAGTGCGGCCGGCAGCCGGTCGAGCTCGGCGTAGAGAGTCTCCGCCTCCGGAGCCCGGTCGGCATGTTCCGCCGCCGCACTTGCCGCCGCCTTTGCCATGGCCGCCGCCTCCTCGTTGCGCCTCCGCGTCGCGCGGGTCCGGGCCGCCCAGAGCGCCACCCGGCGGGCCGTCCCGTAGAGCCAAGCCGCCAGGTCGGTTCCGCTGCGGAGGCCCCGCGCCTTGCGGGCCAGCACCAGGAACGTCGCCTGGGAGGCGTCCTCGGCCTCGTGGGGGTCGCTCAGAGCGCTCAGACAGACGCGGTAGACCATGGCCCCGTGCCGGGAGGCGAGGGCGGCGAAGGCCGCCTCGTCACCCGAGGCGGCATAGGCGGTCAGAAGTTCCGCGTCCGAGCGCATGGCAACCCCCAAGAGTACGAACCGCTCCCTCCGTCCGCAAGGTAATTGCAGGCGGATGGGCGGGTATTCGGGAAATCTACTGGGCATCCGCGTTCGGGAGGAAACCGGCCGGGGGGCGGAGACCCCCCCGGCCGGACCACGCTCATGAGGCGGCTAATGGCTTGCCCAAAGGCACCTGGTCTCCACTTCCTTGCCGCCGGCGTCGAGCAGGACGGTCACGTGCGTGCCGCCGGCCGGCGCGTTCATGGCGTGTTCGAAAATCACTCGCCAGCCCTGTCCTTCGCGGGTCACCGTGGGTCCGATTTCGAGGCAAGGTGGAGTGCTTCCTGACAGGTAGCCCTTCACCTGTTCGGGCCAGCGCTTCTCGCCGATGGCCCGCGCCAGCTTGACTATCTCTTCCTGAGTCGGCACAGCCGCCGTGCCCTTGGGCCGGATCTCGATCTCGACGGCTCCGGTCGAGACCTTGCCGCCCGGGTAGGTCGCGGTGACCGTGTACCTGCCGGCGGGCAGCTGCTTGATCGGCTCGGGAACCGCGGTGCGCGCTCCGGGGGTGGCGTCATCGAACTGCCAGTCGCCGTCCACCGCGACCGGGATGGTCTCGTGTCGGCCGGCCGCAAGGGGGATCGGCGCCCAATCGGTGCCCATGGCCGGTCTCTGCGGTGCGTAGCGCGCCGCGCGGATCACGCTGCCGCCCTTGGGCACGAAGGTCAGCTGCCACTTGGTCGGGCCGGCGTTCAGTGCCCGGAGGGCGGCGTCGCCGACGTTGCGGAGGTGGTATTCGAAGGCCAGGGGTTCGCCTTCGGCGAACGTCGGGCCCCAGGGCTTGGCCGCGCCGCAGCCGGTGCAGACTCTTTCCTTGGCCGCACAGGAGGGGCACGTGGGATTCGCCGTCCAGGCAGCCTCCTCCTGTCCGCATCTGCTGCATTGACGGGGCGCGTTCTTGCGGATCGCTCGCTTGGAGCACTCCGGGCACTCAAAACCAGTCCAGCCACCTGCCGATCCGCTCCCCTGACTAGCCGCGGCCAGCCTGTCGGCCAGTGCCGCCAGGGCCAGGTCCACGGTCCGGGCGTCTTCGCCCTTGCGGACTGCCTCGACCATGGCGGCGTCGAAGACCTCCGGCTGGGCGGCCATGGCCTCGGCCAGGGACTTCCCGGCGCGGATGTCCTTATCCATGAGCGCCGCGGCTTCGGCGACCTTGCCCGTGCTCTCTCCGGCGATCTCCGCCAGCGACCTGGCGATCGGCTTGCCGGCACTGATACGCCTGGAGAGACCCGAGACGATGGTCGAAGCGACGCTCGGCTGACCGCCGAGCGGCACCAGACCGGCCTGCAGGCCGTCCACCGCCTCGCCCCAGGCGATCGTGCCCGCCGCGGCTGGAGCGACCGGCTTGTCTCCGGCCGGTGGTCCGGCCAGCACCGTGCCGAACCGCGTCTTGGCGGTGTCGCCGACCTTGATCTCGCCGGTGACCGACGCGATCTCGGCGGTGGACTGCTTCTCTTCGACGGAGACGACCTTGACCGATCCGACCGGCTTCCTGCCGCGCACGACGTCGAACTCGAACTTCTCGCGCACGCCCTGGACGGAGCCGGCCGAGAGCCTCACCTTGCCGCCGGGAATGAGCTCGACCACCTGGCACTCGATGCCCTTCTCCATGGCCTTGCCCTCCACCACGGGCGCCTCCGGCCTGGGCTCGGCCGCGGCGATGATCACCGCCGCGCCGCCGCCGCCCACCGCCGCCGCGCCGACCAGCGCTGCTGCCGCCAGTTTGACCTTGACCCAGAACATGGCCTTCATGGCGCTCTCCATCATCAGACAGCTCATAGAGCCGGCACCGACTCCTGCCGCGCCAGCCGTCCCGATGACACCCAGCCCGGCCACCTTGGCGGCCAGCGCCGCCGGCATGGCCTCTGCGCCGTGCGCGCCGAGCAGGCCGGCCAGCGCCGCCGCCGAGGTCACGGTCCCGCGTCCGCCGAGCCGCTCGCGCAGGCGCTCCAGCCCCCGCGAGACCCGGCTCTTCACCGTGCCGGCGGGCACGCCGAGCTCCCGGGCCACCTCGGCCTCCGGCCTGCCTTCCAGGCACGAGAGCACCACCGCGTCGCGGTACGGCCGGGGCAGCGCCCCGAGGGCCGCGTCGATCTCCGGCCGGAGCTCGGCCCACGACGGGCCGGCCGCCCCGCCCTTCTCTGCTTCACGCACGGAGGCAGCCTCCTTCTCGGCGTTGGCTCTGCGGCGCGCGGAGCGCAGGTGCTCCCTGGCGACGAGCGAGGCCGCCCCGTAGAGCCACCCGGCCAGCGCCTCGCCGCGGGAAAGCGAGCCGGCCTTCCTGGCCAGCAGCATGAAGACCGCCTGGACCGCGTCCTCGGCGGCCGCGTCACCCAGGAGCCGCCGGCAGGCCGCGTAGACCAGTCCCCCGTGGCGCCGGACGATCTCGGCGAAGGCCGAATCGCCCCCGGCGCCGCCGCCGGCGTAGAGGGTCACGAGCTCGGAGTCGGTCTTGCTCTGCATGCCTCTGCTCTCCACATGCTACTGGCCGGCCGGGGGCCGGAGGTTCCAGGAAAAGGAATTATAGCCGGAAGGGAGATATCAGTCTCCGGGGAGATCCCTGAACTGCTTGACCTCTCCGGTCACGGCGTCAATTCGCAGTTCTGCCTTGTGACCGCGTATCCCGTTGTCCCACGACCAAACGGCCTCCCAATGCTTGCCGTCAGCAAGCAGCCGGACCTTCCAGTCCTTCTGGAGGATCTCGTCGGCATACGTCGGGTATCGCTTCTTGACGGTTGCGATGGCGACCTCCCGGGCGCGGGCCTCGGAGACGGCCGGGGCGGCCTTGGGCGTGATCTCGATCGCCACCTGGCCGCTGCTGATCCGGCCGAGCCAGCAGGGCACGGCGCTCTTGAGATCATCCGGCTCGTAGGTGGCCGTCAGTGTCCACCTCCCGGCCAGAAACACCGCGGGGCTCACGGAGCGGCCATTCGGAGGACGCTCTTGAGAAAATCCCTTGGGATTCGACGCCTGGACCACCAGGGTGACGGCACGTTCGCCCCCGGCCGGCAACATCAGAGGCCTGAGTGCCCAGGACTTGGAGCCCAGAGTGGGATCGCGATAGCGGATGGGCGGAGATCCGTCCTGGCACTCGATGGTCAGGTGTACCCTGTACGGCCACACGGAGTCCGCAAGCGTCAGCGCCCGCTCGCTGGTATTGCGGATTGAGACTATGGTGAAGATGTCCTCCCGCTCGGCGAACGTGCCGCGGCTCTGAGCCTTCCCGTCAAGAGACCCGGCCAGTTGGGCGATGGCTGCCGGAAGTTCACCAGCGGTCTCGCCGACTCTGACGGCATCCAGCAAGTCTGCTTCAGTGATCAGTCGCGACCGCTTCAAAGCCTCTGTGAATGTGTGACCGCCCTGGGCGAACATGGCGAGGCGTTGGGCTGCACGCCAGACGTATCCGCTGTCATATTGATCGGCGATCTGATGCAGCGCCCGGTCCACAGGGATGCCGTGTTCCTGGCCGGTGAGGCTGGCCAAGGTCCTGCTGAGATCGGCCATGCTCCGGAGGCGCATCTCTTCCTCGCCGCCGATAACCTGAAGCCCGATCTGCAGGCCGGTGACCTCCTCGCCCCACGCGACCTGCGCCGGTTTGGGCGGCACCGCCGCGGGACCGGCGGTGGCAGGAGCGGACACTGGCGCCGACGCCGGCGGCACTGGTGGCGGAGGAACGGGCCTGGCCGGGGCCGATTCCTGTGCGCACCCGGCGGCGAGCAGCGCGACCGCAAGGGCGTACGCAAGTCGCGAAGGCATCTGCATGACCAGCATTCTCCTATTGCGGCGAGAACGCGCAATCGATCGAGAGTTCCCGGCCCGAGGCGTCGAGGACCACGATGGCGCGCGCCCCGGCTATCTGCAGAGCTCCGCGCTGGAACACCACCGTCCAGGTGTCGCCTTTCCTGGTGACGGTCGGCTTGTCATCGAAGATGACCACCGTCCCGGGGGCGTGCACCATCCGTTCGGACCAGCGCTGCCGGCCGATGGCCCGGGCCCGGGCGACGATCTGATCCTCGTTGAGAGCCGCTGTCGCGCCCGGTCGGATCTCAATCTCGACCGGCCCGCTGGTGACGTGGCCGTGCCAGAAGGGGCAATTGCCGCGCTCTCCGAATCCGAGGTGATCGTGGCTGACGGTCACCGTGTATCTGCCGGGCGGCAGCGCCTTGATCGGCGCCAGATCGGGCCATGCGAAGCGCCATGCCGGGCCAACCTCGACCAGCACCCAGGCATGGCCTCCGGGGGTGACCTGAACCTCGACCGCTTCAACCAGCCTCTGGGTGGCGAGGGGCGCGTCCGGATCTCTCTCGACGATTCGGGATTGGCCGCCATTCTTGGGTGTGAACAGGATCTGCCAACAGCCAGGCTTCAGTTGCGCTGGCTTCCGGCCCGGGGCTCCCTCCGTCTCCGCTCTCGGCTCGGTCCTGAAGTGCAGTTCCAGGAACAGGGTCTCCGTCGCGAGGAAGGTTGCACAAGAGGGCCGGGGTGTCCTGCAACCGATGCACACTCGGTGCTTGCCAATGCACTCGGAGCAGTGGGCCAGCACGTGCCCCTGCTTGCCACAGATGTCGCAGGCTGCCACCCCCGCCCGGTCGCTGATTCTGCACGCCGGACACTCCCAGTTCTGCCACCAGTGCTCCGAGGCATCCTGGACGCCGCCCAGCGTCACCAGACCCATCTGCAGGCCATTCACTGCCTGGCCCCAGGCGACCGCCTCCGGCCCAGAAGTCCCCGGAGCAGGTGCCGCGGCGCCCCCGGCCGGCGCCCTGGCCCGGATCTCGACCTCCACCTCGCCGCTGGGGATCCGGCCGGTGGTCGAGCCCACCGTCACCACGTACTTGCCGGCGGGCGGGAAGTGGACCGGCTTGCCGATCGCCTCCGGCCGCGGCTGGCTGGCGTCCTCGAAGTGCCAGTCCTCTCCTCCGACGGTCGCGGGGGACTCCAATCCCCGACCGGCCTCGAGCGGCGGCGGGGGCTTGATGGGCGGAGCCGCCTGCGCTCCGATCCACCTGGACCGGAGCGTGACGCCGCCGCCCACCGGCCGAAAGAAGAAGTCGTCGAAGTGGATCCCGCCGACGTCCTTGGCCGCGTCCCCGACGTTGCGCAGGTGGACGGTGAAGGCCAGCGGTTCCCCCTCGACGAAGGCCGGCCTGGCGACCTTGAGGCCAACCTGCAGTCCGTTCGCTGCCGCGCCCCATGCAATCTCCGTCGGCCTGGAAGCAGGATCCTTCTTGACCTCCAGCGTCCACCCCTGGCCCTGCTGGTGGCTGTAGACCCGCTCGTTGGCGTGGAGCAGGTCGGCCAGGGCCTGGAGCGCCGGTTCCTTGTAGCCGGCTTCCAGTTCGGCCTCGAAGCGCAGGTTGCGCCCGTCGGAGAGGTCGATGGCGATGGCGTAGAGCTTCTCCGGCCGGGGCTGGAGCGGCTTGGCCGGCAGGGAGCTGGCTTGCAGCGCCAGGTCAGAGAGCCTGCCCCACAGATCATGTGAGGCCTTGTCCGATGTCTTATGAAGGAAGACCTCTCCATTGCCTCTGGACAGGTGGCCGCCGAAGACGCGCAGATCTTCGCCGAAGAATGTGTCCGCCGACCAGCCGTCCGCATAGTTGACTGTGAAACCCACGCCGGTGACGCGCGGAGCCTTGGCGCGGGCCGCGGCCGGCGCCTTGGCCCGGACTTCAAACTCCACCGGGGCGGTGGAGATCGCGCCGAGGGACACTTTCACCGTGTACTTCCCGGGAGGCAGCTCGCGGACGCCGACGCAGCCCTGGCTGAGCAGGTCCAGGACAAGTTTGAAAGCGCGCTTGGGCCGTATGATCGCCGGCTCGAGGACATGCAGCTTGCTGCACCCGCCCTTGGCCGGCACCATGGACCCGTCCTGGCGGCTGATCTCGACTGTAAAGTCGTGCCCAACGAAGTCCACCGGCAGCATGCGCCGGACCAGCCTGGCTTGGTCGGAGAGGTTCTCCATCAGCAGGGTCGTCCGCATCGGCTCGCCGGCGTTGAAGGGCTCGGTCCGCCGCGGCAGCCCCAGGCGCAGGCCGTTGACGGGCTCGCCCCAGGCGATCTCCTTGGGCATGGGCTTGATCTCGATCTGCACCGGGCCGGCGACGGCCTGGCCGTGCCAGAAGGGACAGGGCTGCTCGTTGGGATGCTCGGGGTGCTCGTAGCTGGCGGTCACGGCGTACCTGCCGGGCGGAAGGGCGTGGACTGGCTCGGCGAACTTCACCTTGGCCCAGGGGCTGTCGGCGGGCACCGGGCCGGGAGGCCTTTCGTCCAGCCGGGCATCCTCGAAGTACCAGCCTTCCTCGAAGATGTGGAACTGCAGCGCCTCGGTCCTGCCGTTGGCGAGGAGCAGGTTCGCAGGACTGTGCTCGTCCTGCTTCATCCGTCTGGCGCTCCAGGAGACGCCGCCGTCCACGGACCGGAAGGTCCAGCACCAGGCGCCCAGCCAATGCCCGTCCGGAAGCGTCGCGTCCTTTGCGCTGACCGCCCGGACGCACACTGCGAAATCCATCGGCTGGCCGGACTCGAACGTGGGAAAGTCCACGCGGAGCCCCGCCTGGACACCGCCGGACTCCGGGCCCCAGACGATGGGGACGGGGCCGGGCTGCGTCGACGCTTCAGGCGGTGCCGGTGGCGGCGGGGCGGGCTTGTCCGGAGCCGGCGCTTTGCCGCAGCCGGCGGCGAGGAGCGCGGCCGCAAACATGATCACGGACAGAAACCGCATAGCCTGCCTCCTCCGGTCGGTTGGACGCCGGAGCGGCGCTGCGGTTCCGCGCCCCGCGGGTTTCAGTTGCAGGCAGCATCCGCGGTGCGAGGGCTCAGCGACACTGGGTTTCGTCCCGCGTCGCGAGGCTACTTCTTCTTCCCCCACTCGCAGCGGGTCGAGACCTCCTGGCCGGAGGCGTCGAGCAGCACCGTGACGCGTGCGCCGCCGTGGGCCGGGTCGCCCAGCTCGAACACCAGTTGCCAGCGGTCGCCGGTCCTGGTCACGGCGGGCTTCTCGTCGACAATCTCGACCGGCAGCCCCGCCGGCCAGGCCTTGACCTGCTCGGGCCAGCGCTGCCGGCCGATGGTTCGGGCCCGGGCGATCGCCTGATCTTCGGTCAGCTCCGCCGGCGCGACCGGCTTGGGAGGCTCCGGGGCGACGGGTTTCGGCGGCTCCGGCTCGACCGGCTTGGGAGGTTCAGGAAGAACCGGCTTCGGGGTTGCCGGGACGACCGGCTCAGGAACGACCGGCGGCTCTGGCACGACTGGCTTGGGTGGCTCCGGCGTGACGGGTTTCGGAGGCTCAGGGACTACCGGCTTCGGTGGTTCGGGCGTGATCGGCTCGGGTACTACTGGCACGACCGGTTTGGGTGGCTCCGGCGTGACGGGTTTCGGCGGCTCCGGAATCACCGGCTTCGGTGGTTCGGGCGTGATCGGCTCGGGGACGACCGGGACGACCGGCTTGGGTGGCTCCGGTGTGACGGGTTTCGGAGGCTCCGGGACCACCGGCTTCGGTGGCTCTGGTGCGACCGGCTCGGGTACTACTGGCACGACCGGCTTGGGTGGCTCCGGTGTGACGGGTTTCGGAGGCTCCGGAATCACCGGCTTCGGTGGTTCGGGCGTGATCGGCTCGGGTACTACTGGCACGACTGGTTTGGGTGGCTCCGGCGTGACGGGTTTCGGAGGCTCAGGGATCACCGGCTTCGGCGGCTCTGGTGCGACCGGCTCGGGTACGACTGGCACGACCGGTTTGGGTGGCTCCGGCGTGACGGGTTTCGGAGGCTCAGGGGTCACCGGCTTCGGCGGCTCTGGTGCGACCGGCTCGGGGACGACCGGGACGACCGGCACGACCGGCTCGGGAGTGACCGGAACGACCGGTTTGGGTGGCTCCGGCGTGACGGGCTTCGGAGGCTCCGGGACCACCGGCTTCGGCGGTTCGGGCGCGATCGGCTCAGGAATGATCGGCACGACCGGTTTGGGTGGCTCCGGCGTGACGGGCTTGGGAGGCACGGGGATCCCCAAGTCCTCCGGGTCGAACTCGTCAGGCGGCACTGGCTGCACGACCTTGGGCGGCTCCGGCGCAACGGGCTTCGGAGGTTCCGGCACGATCGGCTCAGGGGTGACAGGCGTCACCGGCCTGGGCGGCTCCGGTAGGACCGGCTTCGGAGGTTCCGGAACCACCGGCTTCGGCGGCTCGGGCGCGACCGGCTTGGGGACTGCGGGCGTCACGGGCTTGGGCGGTTCCGGGACGACAGGCTTCGGAGGTTCCGGAACCACCGGCTTCGGCGGCTCGGGCACGACCGGCTTGGGGACTGCGGGCGTCACGGGCTTGGGAGCCACCGGGCCGGGCTCCTTGGGGCCGACCGGGGTAGCCGGAGGCGGAGCGCTGATCTCCACCTCCACCGGTCCGGTGGTCGCCTGCCCATGCCAGTATGGACACGGGCGGATGGCGGGGCACAGGTTGTGCCGGTAGGTGGCGGTGACCGTGTAGCGCCCCGGCGGCAGGGTGCGGGACGGAGCCGCTCCCCTGGCGCCCAGCGGGCGGAAGTGCCACTTGGCGTCGGCCGAGAACGGCACCATCCTGGGCGCCTCGAGATGGAGCACCGGCCAGCTGCTCGCCGGTGTGGTCCCGTCACTCGCCGCCGGTGCGGCGATCCAGGAGACTCCGCCGGAGTCCAAGGCGGCGAAGCGGACCGTCCAGCCGATTTCCGGGTCGACGCCGATGACCTTCACTTCGGAGCTCCCGGCGGGGCGCAGCCACAGCTCCAGACTGAGCGGGCGCCCGGCCGAGATCCGCATCCGGCCGCCCATGGCCGCGCCGCAGATCTCGCAGAGTCCCTTCTGCCGGGCGCAGGCTCCGCAGGGTTTCCCCGCCGTCTGGGACCGGTTCTCGCTGCAGGACGGGCACTTGGCGGTACCGCCGGGACGGAACGCGCGGGCTTCCAGCTGCCTTGCGCAGGCTTCCGAGCATACCGCGCGCCCGGCCTCCAGACTGCGGCCGATTCCGGCCTGCAGTCCGTCTGACGCCGAACCCCACGACACCGCCGGGGATGTCCCGGGCGCGGTCGCACCATCGCGACGGAAGCAGCCGGAGAGGAGCACGCCGGCCAGGATCGCCACCGCAGTCACGCGCGCAGCCATGCTCATCGCCATCCGTCCTCCGCGAGCCCCGGTGCCCAGCCGCCGCGACAGGGTCCCGGTTCCGTTATCGGCCGTGGCCGGCCGAATCCGCATATTCTACCCATCCCCGCCGGTTGGCAACCTCTCAACCGACCCGGTCGCTGCCCGCTCGGCGGCGTCGGCCAGGTCGCAGAGGAGGTCGAGCGCTTGAAGAACCCGCCCGGGCTCGGCCATCAACCAATCCGCGCCGCAGCCGGCATGCTTCTCGTTCATCAGAACGCTCGTCGCGAAGTCCTGCACGACCGAGCCGATTCTATCGGCCAGCCCCGAGTTGCCGACTGTCATCTCGGCAATTTCCCTGGAAGAGGCTGCGACGTGAAGATGATGCGGGCCGAAGGAATCCTCGATGTAGAGATCCTTGCCCTTCGGCAGATGTCGTAGCGCGCTTGCGAGATACCGGGGCTCGCCCAACGATGGGCGCACAACCTGGACGAACTGCCCTGCCGGGCCAGAACATTTCACGCTCAGCCACGCCAAGGACGTGGGCCAACACTCATCGTCAGATTCCCAGCAGAGCTCAAACGATCTTAACCGATGCGTTCCCTCAACCATGGGCAACGTGCCTGAGTAGGCCCAGCGCGGCTTGGCGTTTCGCACGGAGAAGCCCCTGGCCGAAGCGAACGCCCGCCAGTTGGCCTCGGCTCGCTTCCTTCTGCGCCGATAGAGGAAGTTCTCCAGGAAGTGATAGACAGCAAGAACTACAAGGAACGCTATGAGAGCCACTGCAACCCAACTGAGCCAACCACGAACCGGCCTGAGCCAATCAAGCCATTCGTGCAGCGCCGTTTGGCTCATACTCCGCGTCCCTCCGCGTCCTCTGCGGTAAAAGCCCCCGTCACGACATCCTGAGCTGCTTTCGGATGATCCACTCCGCCCCGGCCGCCACGATGAAGAGCGCGACCATCAGCCAGTTCTTCCAGGCCTGGTCCGGGTAGAAGGCGATGACCTGCGCGGTGCGGGTGGCCCGGACCTCGCCGGTCAGCGCCGCGGTAAGCTCGTCGAGCCGGGCGAGCTCGAAGTAGCGACCGCGGGTCTCGTCGGCGATGCGGCGCAGCAGCCGGTCGTTGAGGTCCAGTTTCTCGAACTCGAGATTCGGCTTGCCCACCCGGAACTCGAGCGTCACCTCGCCGAGCGCCCTGCCGCCGTCGGCGGCCGAAACGAGGAGCTTGTAGCTGCCCGGTCCTGGCGGGGTCCAGGAGGTCTCGAACTGGCCGGGACTCTCGGCGACGGCGGCAAGCACAACCTTGCCGCCGGGTGTCGGGTTTCGGGTGTCAGGCGTCAGGGGAGGAACGGGCTCTTTGCCTGACACCTGAAACCTGACACCTGACCCCTCTATCCTCGCCTCGACTCTGGCGTTCGGCGCCAGCCGCCCGCCGTCGCCGTGGGCCTCGGCCCAGATGCGGACCTTCTCGCCGGGCTGGTAGAGGTTCCGGTCGATGTGCGCGGTGACGCCCGCCGACTCGCTCTGGCGCTTGACCTCCTCGCTGGCCAGCCAGCGGACCAGCTGGCCCCAGAAGCGGGCGTAGGGGGTCTGCCGGCCCTGCCCGCGCAGAAGCTCCCACTTCCAGGTCGGGCCGGCGGCGAAGACCGCGCTGCGCCCCTTGCCGTAGCGCTGGACGGCGAGCACCGTGCGGGGCTTGCCGGCCGCGTCCGGGACGTCGGGGGCGACGGCCAGCACCTCGGCGCCGGGCTTGGCGGCGCCCAGGAAGTTCAGGAACTCGAGCTTGGGCAGCTTGCCCGCGTCGGCCGCCGCGAAGAAGTCCCCGCAGCCGGTGAAGACGGGGTGGGCCCGGCCGGCGGCGGTGAGCTGCAGGGGGAAGGCCCCGGCCCGGGCCTCCGGGGGCGCGATGTCCACGGGCAGCAGTTCGGCGAGTTTGGAGCCAGCCCAGCCGCCGGCGCCGAAGCTGGCCTGTCCGGAGAGGCACAGCAGCCCCGCGCCCTCCGAGACCGCCCTGCGCAGGGCCTCCAGCTGCGCGTCGGAGAAGCTGTCGCGCTCGATGTCGCCGAGGACGAACACGTTGAACTTGCGGGCCTCGTCGTAGGACTCCGGGAAGAACTTGCCGGCGACGCTCGAGCGGGCCGCGCCGGAGGGCGGCTGCTCCACGAAGGTCCCGGGCTTCAGGCGGTAGACGCCGGTGACCTCCACGGTGGGGTCGAGCGCCCAGTTGCGGCGCAGGAAGCCGTACTCCGGCCGGACCCGGCCCTCGACGTAGAGCACCCGCAGCCGCGGTTCGGTGACGTTGAGCAGGAACTCCTGGACGTTGTTCTCGCGGATGCGCTCGGCCTCGTCGAAGCGCGCCGAGACCTTGGCGCGGAAGGAGCCGGCCTTGCTGGGCGTGAAACGCAGGACCAGCTCCTGGTCGCCCCTGCGGCCGTCGAGCGGCGGCGACTCCTGTTGGTCCTTGACCGGCTCGCCCTGGCCGTCCTCGACGATCAGGGAAACCGGGATGCGCCGCCCGCGGAAGCCGGTGGCGTCGATGCCGACGCGGACCTCGCAGACGTTGTCGACGGCGGCGAAGCGCGGGGCCTCGACCGAGTTGACGGCCACGTCCTTGAAGTCCTCGCTCTCGGACAGGCGGGTGCCCGCGCCGACGGTGTAGACCGGGAAGCCGAGCTTCCTGATCTCGGCCGCGGCGTCGGCGCCGGAGTTGTCCTCGCCGTCGGTGATGACCACGGCGCCGGCCAGGCGCTCGCCCTGGAGGTCGGCGGCCGCGCCGGCCAGGGCCGCGGCGAGGTTGGTGGCCTCCCCGCCGGCCGATTCGCTGCGGAGGTCCTTGTCCTCGGCGAGCCTGTGCGGAGCGCCGTCGAAGGACCACAGGCGCACGTCGAAGTCCGAGCCGAGCTCATCGAGCGCCCCGCCCCGTCCGGAGAGCAGCCCCCTGGCCCGGTCGAAGCGCGCCGGCAGCCCCGGCGCGTCGGAGATGCCCATGCTTCGGGAGCGGTCGAGGCACACCAGGAGCACGTCGCGCTCGGCCCGGCCGGTCTCGAAGCGGCAGGAAGGTCGGAAGAGGACGGCCACCACCATGAGGATGAGCCCGATGCGCAGGGCGATCATGGCGACGAGTGCCGAGCGATGGCTGCGCACGGCGGCTCGCCGGTAGAAGAAGATCACCGCACCGGCGGCGAGGCCGGCGAGGCCCAGCAGCAGCCACCAGGAGTAGCCGCTGTCCAGGGCGATGCGCAGGTGGCTCATGGCCGGAGATTATAGGCCGGCCCATCCGCGGACGCCAGTTCCACGGAGCCGAGGCTAAGTCGTGTATAGCCGCAAGAAGGCGCAAGATGCGCAAAGGGTTGAGAAGCGTCCACACCAAGGATGCCGCATGCTCTCTCTTGCGCCTTCTTTGCGCATCTTTGCGGCCAAGGAATCTTACCGGGATTTCCCATGGCGGCCAGCCGGGAGCGGTGTATAGTTGTGTGTGGCACCAGTAGGCACGAAAGGCACCGCATGGCAAGTCGCAGATTCAGGTCGGGCCCGGACTCGTCCCGGGTGGCGCGCGAGCTGCGCTCGGCGATCGGCGCCGGGCGCTTCCCTACCGGGCAGTTTCTGCCCTGCACCCGGGATCTCGGGCGCCAGCACAAGGTCTCGGCCGAGACGGTGCGGCGGGCGCTGAAGGCCATGGAGGTCGAGGGCCTGATTGCTGCCGAGCCGCGGCACGGCTTCCAAGTCATCCGCCGGCCCAAGGACGCCAAGGCTCCGGCCGTGGCCTACGTGCTGGCCGAGTGGGACCCGGAGAAGCCGCACGGCTTCTCGGCGCTGATGCTCTCCGCCTTCCAGCGGGCCTCCGGCCGCGGCGGGACCACTTTGGTCGGCCTCGGCGACAGCGGCGGCGACCCCGGGCCCCTGGTCGAGCAGCTCCGCAAGGCCGAGGCCGGCGGCATCGTGCTCGACAGCCCCAACGCGGCGCTCTTCGAGTCGCTGGGCAAGCTCGGTCTGCCCATGGTGGTCGCCGAGAGCTGGGACCCGGCCCGCGGGGTCGACTCGGTGATCCAGGACAACTTCAGCGGCGCGCTGCAGGCCGCCGAGCACCTGGCCGCGCGCGGCCACAAGCGCATCGGCTGGGCCGGCCCGACCATCGAATCCATCCAGGCGGTCGAGCGCTGGGGCGGCGCGGTGGCCGGGCTGCGCCGGCGCGGACTGGAGATCCCGGCGGAGCTCGTGGCCGGGGACGTCAACATGCGGAACATCGAGGCCGCCCAGGCGCTGTTGGCCCGGCCGGATCGTCCGACCGCGGTGATCGCCCTGTGGGCCAACGTGGCCACGGCCGTGGCGCGCGCCGCGGCCAACCTCGGACTCGAGCTCGGCCGCGACCTGGAACTGGTCGGCTGGGCCACCGAGGAGGAGTTCGAATCCTACCAGGGCTTCTTTCCCGGCGGCCGGGCTCCGGCCACGGTGACCTGGAGGATTGAGACGCTGGCCGAGATGGCGCTGGCCCGGCTGGCCGAGCGCCGGGCGAATCCGCACCTGCCGCCGGCGCGCATCAACGTCGAGGCGCGGCTGCGGCCGGCGGACGCGCTGCCGCCGGCCGGCGCAAATGGAGGAACTCCATGAGTCGGATATTGCCCATCGCATTGGCGCTAATGGTCGGTCTGGCCGGCTCCGCTCCGGCCTCAGACTGGCCGCAGTACAAGCGCGACGCGGCCCGCACCGCGGACGCCGCCGACGAGGCGCTCACTCTGCCGCTCCAACGGGTCCTGGCGATGCAGTTCCCGTCGCCGATCTACGCCTCGGCCGCGGTGGTGGGCGGGAGGGTATACGCCGTCGACGAGCGCGGCCTGGTGGCCTGCATCGAGATCGCCGGGCCGAAGCTGCTCTGGACCGCCGAGATCGGCGGCGTCTCCAACCGCTCCTCACCGGCAGTTTCCGGCGGGAAGGTCTTCGTCGGCTCGACGGCCGGGCATCTCGTGGTGCTCGAAGCTGCCACCGGCAAGGAGGTCGCGAAAGTCCCGGCCGAGGGCGGAGTCATTGCCGCGCCGGCCGTCGCCAACGACGCCGTCTACTGCCTGACCTTCAACGGCAAGATGCTCAAGGTGGACATGTCCGGCAAGTTGGTTTGGGCCTTTGACGGCGGCAAGGTCGCCAACGGCGAGTTCATGGTCCAGGGGAAGCTCGTGAGCTTCCAGGCCGGCCCGGTCGACGAGAAGGGTCCGGCCGAGCCCTATGCCTGGCACGTTCTGGAGGATCTCGGCGACAAGGCCGAACGCCGGCAGTTCCTGCGCCGCGGAGACCTCGAGGGCGGCAAGGTCAAGCTGCCCAAGAATCCGGCGGAGTCGGATACCGGCCTCTACCAGCGCGACGGCTGGGTGCCGCAGCTCGGCGCCACGCGGCGCGGGGCGGTCAGCGTCTTCCGGGACCTCGACATGCTCAACTGGGCCTGTCCTGGCGGCGGCCGTGCGGCGGTTAGCGGGCACGTCTCCCAGCCGGCGCTCGGCAAGGACCACGCCGTCGTCGGCGACGCCGACGGGCGGGTCAGCTTCTTCAACCTGATCCCCGAGAGGAACTTCGCGGGCAAGCCGCTCTGGAGCTACGAGACGAGCCGCCTGGGCAAGCCCAACGGCGGGATCAGCGCAACGGCCGCCATCTCCGGCGGGGTCGTCTACATCGGCGGCGAGGATGGGATCCTCTACGGCCTGGGCCGCGGGGCCGAAGCCCCGGTCGGCTCCGTCCGCCCGCAAGTCAACAGGCCGCCGGTGCCCCGGCCCGGCGAGGAACTCAAGGGCCCGGAGTGGCCGACGGTCGGCGGGGACATGAGCTACGCCGGGCTCTCCCCCGAGAAGAGCCTCAAGCCGCCCTTCAAGACCCTGTGGAAGACCCGGCTGGCCGGCTGCGGCGGGCAGAACAACGTGGTGGTCGCCGACGGGATGGTCTTCGTGGCCAGCTTCAATGGCCACCTTGAGGCGATCGACGCGGCCAGCGGCGAGATCGTCTGGCGCACCTACCAGGCCGGCATCCGCCGCTCCGGAGAGTACGGCAACGACGGGCCGGTCACCTACGCCGACGGCAGGCTGCTGATGATCCGCCGCAACGGCCTGTGGTGCCACGACTCCCGGACCGGCGACCTGCTCTGGAGGAACCCCCGGCCGATTCTGCCGGTCCCGGGCGGAGCGCCGCAGGGCGATGGCCAGGTGGTCGTCGACGGCAAGGTGCTCATCGCCTGGCAGGAGAAGGGCGCGGGCATCGAGACCGCGGCGCTCGATCTCAACACCGGCAAGGAAGTCTGGCACACCAGCCACGAGTGGGCTGTGCCCACGGCGCCGGCGGGCGTCAAGAACGTCTCCGTGCGCGTCTGCCAGGGGGCGCTCGGCGAGAAGACCTGGTTCGTCTCGGCCGGCGCCTCCCGCAACGGCGGCGAGGGCGGGGCTCTCGGCGGCATCACCATGGCCATCGACCCGGCCAGCGGCAAGCAGCTCTGGAAGAACGAGGAGGGCGGCATCAGCGGCTGGGGCGGGGTCAACTGTCGCAACGGCGTGGTGGTCGCCTACCACACGTTCGGCCGGGGGCTAATCGCCTTCGACGCCAAGACGGGCAAGACGCTGTGGGACCGCCGCCACGGGGTCAACCAACCGGGCCCCGGCTGCTGGCACACCATGCCGCTGACCGACGAGTTCCTGGCCAGCCAGTGCCAGAAGGGCAGCCTGGGCGGGTACTGCACCGACACGGTCTGGGCCAACGGCTTCTTCTACGGGCCGCCGGGCTGTTCATCGCACGTCCTGTCCGCCCGCAAGATGGACGGCGGCGAGGTCTGGCGCCACGTGGTCATTAGCCGCGGCTGCCCCGCGCCGGCCCCGGCCTACGGGCGGCTCTACTACGCGGGCAACGGCGAGGGCGTGGCCTACTGCTTCGTCAACCAGGACTTCGTAAAATGATCCGCGACTTCGCAAAGGACTACGCCGTTCTCCAGAAGGAGTTCGGCGGGGTGCTTTGCCTGATGGACATCGAGGGCAAACTCATCCTCCTGGACCGGCAGCATGGCGAGTGGTTCGGCTACTTCGACCGCCAGGGCAACTGCACCCACACCTGCAAGGGCGGCAACCACAAGGGCTTCTTCCACCTGCCGCGCTTTCTGATGATGACCGCGCAGAGGATAGAGCGGGCGGCGTGCCGCGCTTGACAAGGCCCGCCCCCCGGCAACAATCGGCTGCCGCGTTGGACAGACGGCCCAGGAGCATCGCATCCGTGGCGAAGGCGAAAAGACAGCGCTCAGACCGCGCACCGCAGTCGCGCCGGAAGCGCCGCACCCACAGCGCGGACGGCGTGGACCTCACGCTCATCAGGTGGATGCTCTCCCTGACGCCGGGGGAGCGCCTCAAGGTGTTGCGGAACAACATGCGCGCCATGATGAGGCTGAGGAATGGAACCGTCGCAACCTGATCCGCTTCTGATCCTCCAGGCCATGTCGGAGCATGGGGTGGAGTTCATCGTCGTCGGCGGCGTGTGCGGCGTCCTGCACGGCGCGCCGATCACCACGTTCGATCTGGATCTTGTGCACTCCAGAGAGCCGGGGAACGTCGCGCGGCTGCTGGCGGCCCTGAAGGAACTGGACGCGCGCCACCGCGATCCGGGCGGGAGGACCATCAGGCCGACGGAGGCGCTGCTCCTGTCGCCCGGGCATCAGCTGCTCATGACCAGGCACGGGCCGCTGGACCTGCTGGGGGAAATCGGGCGGCATCACGGCTACCCGGAGCTGCTGCCGGACACGGTCACGGTGACGGTGTCCAAGGACCTGCGCGTGCGGGCCCTTACGCTGGCCGCCCTCATCCGAGAGAAGGAAGCGGCGGCTCGCGCCAAGGACAAGGCGGTCCTGCCCATCCTGCGCAGAACGCTCGAAGAGAAGAGCCGGTAGGGGCGCAACCAACCCTACACGAATTTGTGAATTAGAGCACTAAGGCCTGGCGTTCTTCCTCACATCGCCTGGCATCGTCTGATCGCGGACCGGCTCAACCGAACGGCCCTCGCGTTTGTCCAGGTACTTGCGGAAACGACGCCAGGACCTCAGATCCTGCCAGGTGATGCCGAAGGTAACGACGGACCAGGATCCGGGCAGGAAGATCTTCTCCCCGGTGGCGCACAGGGCCGCGACGCAGCTGATCATGAAGACCCCCAGCCCCACGAGCATCCACCGGGTGACGGCGGTAATGCGCTCCAGGCGCGCCTCCCGGGGCAGACCTCGCTCGGCATCCCTCTTCAGCGCAATGATCGCCAGGGGCACGAAAGCCAGGAGCTCCGCAGCCATGCCCATATGCACGACCTCAAAGAGAGGGGCGCAGCGCTCCCCACGGCACCAGGCGGCGACGACCGGCCTGGCCAGCACAACGGCATAGATGATCCCCATCACAAGAGTTGCGACCAGGATTCCCCCGCTAACCTCTGAGAGCGAAAAGGGCTCCCGTGGCTGCCGTCGTTCCTTGGCCGACGGGTAGTCGTCCGAGTCGAAAAGCACTGTGAGCTACTCCTCCTGACCGGGACCACGCGCCGCGGCGGAATGGTACCCCGACCGCGGACAGGATCAAGGCGCCTGCGGCGCGAAGGCGCGACGGCGCGGCGACACGGGGACACGGGGACACGGGGACACGGGGACACGGTGACATGGTGAGGTGACGTGTCTCGGCGTCGTCCCGTCGTTTGTCTTCGTGTCACCGTGTCGCCGTGTTCTCCACTTGGCGCGTGTCTGCTTCGTTGAGATCATGGCAGACAAGCAGCCCCCAGAGGTGTATACGTACACATGCAGCACACGACAGCTAACAGTCGGCGCACAGGCGGCAAGGCCAATGGCGGGCGTTCTGTGGCCGAGTTCGGCGCCAGGATCCGGGAGGCCATCAGCCAGGGCGACTACGGCCCCGGAGAGTACCTGCCGACCGTCCGGGAGCTGAGCCGGCGCCACCGGCTGGCTTGCAGCACTGTCCACCGGGCGCTCCAGACGCTGGTCGACGAGGGGCTGGTGGCCGCCGAGAACCGCCAGGGATACCGCGTCCTGCCCGGCGCCGGTGACCCGCTGCGCGGCTGCCCGGTGGCCTACGTCTTCTCGTCGACCGAGGAGCAGGAGCCGCTCGCCTCGTCGTACCAGCGCTCGCTCCTGGCCGCCTTCGCCACCGCCGGGGCGATCGGCGGCACG